>ERZ856578.26-NODE-26-length-250017-cov-33.027631_pt1 | contig 250017 bp, 184 predicted proteins | sample MGYA00514384_ERZ856578 | MGnify/ENA primary metagenome ERZ856578 (study PRJEB29103, sample SAMN06111958) | human gut metagenome | biome: human gut; feature: ankylosing spondylitis patient; material: healthy_person | host: Homo sapiens | place: China:Hangzhou... | reverse complement strand
GCGTATTCCGGCAAAGAAATCTTTGAATACGTTTGCTCCTATAATTGTTTCACCGGAAACGATCCCGTAATATTGGGTAATCTTTTTCCCTTCGATGTTGTTTGTTGTTGTCAGTAACATGATTTTCTTTTTATGGATGTGTATTGGTCATTTCAAATACGAGTTTGCCGCCTTTCGCCATCTCGGCATGTGAGAAGAACGGGGTTTCGAGCTCCTTTCCATTCAAAGTAACCGTCCGGATATATTTGTTTTCCGGACTGTTGTTTTTAACCACGATCTCGAAAATGCCGCCTTTTACGTGAATTAAGGCGCGATCTACCATCGGACGGCCCAATGTGTAAACCGGAATACCGGGAGCAACCTGATAGAATCCCAGGGCACTCATTACGTACCATGCTGACATCTGTCCGCAGTCTTCATTCCCGATGATACCGTCAGGCTTGTTTGTATAGAACTCGCGCATGATATAATCCAGACGTTCCTGGCCTTTCCATGGGGAATCTGTCCAGTTATACAGGTAAGCCATGTGGTGGCTCGGTTCGTTTCCGTGGGCATACTGGCCGATCAGGCCGGTGATGTCGCCGGATGCATGTTCGCCGTCAACCTGTGAAGAGGTAGTAAACAAGGTATCTAGGCGTGTTTCCAGTTCTGTTTTGCCACCGATCGTAGCAATGAAGTTGTCCATATCGTGCGGAGCAAAGAAACTCCACTGGAAAGCATTTCCTTCCGTATAATCGCTTCTCATATGAGCCGAATAACGCGGATTGAACGGTGTACGGAATGAACCGTCACTCATGATCGGACGCATCATTTTTGTTTCCGGGTCCAGATAACGTTTGTAATATTCTCCTTTGGCAGCATAAGCCTGAGCCAATGAATCCAATCCTGCTTTGGCTGCGATCTGCGAGATACACCAGTCTTCGTAAGCCATTTCCAGTCCCCATGAAACGGATTCGGGAACAGAGTCGGCAGGAACGAAGCCATATTTCTCTTTGAAGTACGGATGGAGGGTAATCAGATCCAACTCGCGTGTCCCTTTGAACTTCTCTGCCAGGTCTTCACGGTATACGGAAGAACGGGCACCGGCTTCCGCCCATGTTTTCAGGTCACCGTCTGCCAGGTCTTTGGAAACCAGGTCAGCCAGGACAGATACAGCCGGGTAGCCGACCATACAGCCGGTATAGCTTGAAGCCAGCGGCCATTTGGGAAGAATACCACCTTCTTTATATCCTTGTACCAACACTTTACCCCAGTCGGCAGCCAGTTCCGGATTGATGATCGTCATCAGCGGGTGAAGGGCACGGAAAGTATCCCACAGGGAGAATACGGAATAATTAACGTATCCCGGTTCCGCCTTATGCACCTTTTTGTCCATACCCAGATAACGACCGTCTACGTCCTGATAGGCGAACGGTGCGATCATCGTATGATATAATGCCGTATAGAAGTTGACCATTACGGTCGGGTCAGCGCTCTGAATTTCGATTGCGTTCAGGGCATCGTTCCATATTTCAGCCGATTTGATGCGGGTTGCTTCGAAATCCCATCCCGGAAGTTCTGCTTCCAGATTCTTTTCGGCTCCGTCAGTATCAACCATGGAAAGGGCAACCTTTACGTACAGAGGTTCTGCTTTTTCCGGGAACTTATAATGGAATTTCAGGTCTTCTTCCGTATTGATGCGCAGGAACAAAGAATCCTGGCGTAATTTGCCCCCGATATATTGGTAAACGGTTTCGATCGGCTCAGAGAAAGTGATCCGGTAAGAAACCGAATGGAAATGTGCCCATCCCTGTGTACGTACTGTACCTTCTACCGTCGAGTCGTTAACAAACAGGTAACTGTTGTCTACCAGTTTGTGTCCCCAGTTCGGTTGCAGGATATGTCCCAGGTCGAGCATAACGCGGCGGTCCTTGGGATTATCGTAAGTATATTTATGAAAACCGACCTTGTCGGTACTCGTCAGTTCCACGTTTACACCGAAGTTATCCAGACGTACGGCGTAATAACCCGGAGTCGCTTTTTCGGTATCTTTATTGAAAAGTCCGACCGGTTTGATCGAATCGCCTCCGGAGAAAGGCAATAGAGCCACATCACCCAGGTCGCCGATACCGGTACCGGAAAGGTGCGTATGACTGAATCCATAGATTTCGCGGTCGTCATAATGGTAACCGCTGCTGGCATCCCAACCCATGATATGCGTATCCGGACTGACCTGTACCATCGCAAACGGGCGGGTGGCACCGGGGAAAGTATGACCGTGGAATCCGGTTCCTATGAACGGGTCGACATACTTGATTTCATCACTTAATAACCCACTGTTGGGAGCCGGCTTGCATCCTACCAGCAGGCAAACTAAGACTACCTGAAAGAATAAGATCGTTTTCTTCACTGTTTATTTTGATTTAGTTTAAAATTAGCGGACTAAAACTATTTAATTAGCACAGCTACAAATATAATGAAAAAGAACTATATACAGGTCTTTTTCCTTTTATGAATAAAAAAGTCACAAAAAACTGCAACCTTTTACCAGGCTGTCTCGTCTAATATAACAGAGATGAAAACAGATGAGTTCATAACAAGGATACTGCCTTTAAAAGACAACCTGTTGCGGGTTGCTTACAGGATCACCGGAAATGCAGAGCGTTCCGAACAGATCGTTCAGGACGTGATGTTGAAGGTCTGGGGAGAGCGTGCCGCCTGGATTGTGATAGAGGATATTCCATCTTATTGCCTGATGGTGACACGTAATATGGCGCTGGATACAATTAATTTGCAGCGGAAGCGGACAGAATGTTTTACCGTCAGATAACTCTTTTATAGAAATAATATGGATTATAACCGTATTACATCGTTATTAGACAAATACTGGGAATGTGCGACCACGATTGAAGAAGAACGGGAGTTACGCCACTTTTTCTCGTCAGACGTATTACCGCTTGAGTTGCGTCCTTATAAGGCATGGTTTCTGACACCGGAAGCAGAGACATTGCCGCCTTTAGGGAAAGAGTTTGACTTGAAGGTGTTACAGCAGATCACCCGGGAAAAAAAGCTACGCCGCCTCCGTCTGTTTTATTCTTTTTCGGCTTTGGGGTTGGTCATACTGGTTCTTTTGACGATCCTCTTGCTGACATCTTCTTTTATGTTGTAATGTTGCTGTGTTTAATATGAAGCCTTGCGGATTTGTTCTGCAAGGCTCTTTCTGTTACCTTTGCGGAAAAATAACAAACTATGTTCACGGTAATCGGAATCATGTTCGGAGGTATCGCCGTAGGATATCTATTGCGCAAAGTCGAACTGCTGCAAAAGATAGGCAAACCTATTTCTTATACGATCCTGCTATTGTTGTTCCTGCTGGGTATTTCGGTGGGGGCCAACGATGCTATTGTAAACAACCTGACAACATTAGGAGGACAGGCTTTCCTGATCGCCCTGGCCGGAACGACCGGAAGTGTTTTAGCCGCCTGGGGAGTCTATCATTTCTTTTTTAAGGAAAGGAGGAGAGAATGAAAGGGAGTCTGATTGTAGTCGGATTCTTCGCTTTGGGCTGTATTCTCGGATGGAGCGGGTATCTGCCGGAAGTGGTCGTTAAGAACGATATCACCATGTATGTACTTTACCTGCTGATGTTTCAGGTCGGGTTGAGTATCGGGAGTGATAAGAAGTTGAAAGATATATTGTGCAGTATCCGTCCCAAGCTGTTGCTGGTTCCGTTGGCAACTATTATCGGGACGCTGACGGCGTCGGCTTTGGTGAGTTTACTGATTACCAAATGGAGTGTGTTCGATTGCCTGGCGGTAGGAAGTGGTTTTGCCTATTACTCATTGTCTTCTATCCTGATTACGGAGTTGAAAGAGGCGTCGCTGGGTGTACAGATGGCGACGGAGTTAGGAACAATCGCATTGATCGCCAATATCATCCGTGAGATTATGGCTTTGCTGGGCGCCCCGTTGTTTGTCAAGTATTTCGGGCGATTAGCTCCTATCTGTGCCGGTGGTGCCACGACGATGGATACAACATTACCGATTATTACGCGTTATTCAGGAAAGGATCTGGTATTCGTTTCTATCTTTCACGGCATTTTGGTCGATTTTACGGTACCGTTCTTTGTTTCTTTTTTCTGTTCGATGTAAATTAATAAATGGAGTAGGAACCTTTATGAAGCACTTACTGATCGTTTTATTGTTGATAATCTCATTCGGTGTAACCGCTCAACCGGCACGAAGACTGGAAAAGCCGGCTGCGGATGGCCCTATCCCTGTAGGACAAGCTGCTTTTTACGGTGAATTTATTCAGCGACTGAAGAAATTCAAAAGTGGCGGTTATCCTCAGGATATCCGGCTGATAAATATTGAAACGAACGAGGTGCTTGTCTTCCGGGTGAAGTCGACCTTTAAGACTTCGAAAGAAAATCAATTCTGTTACCTGATCGAACCGGGGACGTATGCAATTCTGAATTATTGGTGGACCGAAAGCAAATGGTATGGCGGCCGTTCTTATATGGAGCCTATTTATAAGGGGGAAGATTCCATTCAGGAAACCGAACGGAAAATAAAAAGCAAAGAACAACGTCCCGATGAATTAGTCCTGTTCAAATTCACTGTCGCTGAAAATACATTGAACTATGTCGGAACATGGCATTTCGAGAGCTCCCCCGTTTTCTTCACCAACGACAAGGAAGAAACTGACGAAGAAATGCAGGATAAATACAAAAAACTTGATTTTCGGTTTTCCCGCACGGCTATACCGGATTAATCGTTATTCTGTTTATCTGTAATAGCGACCTGTTTGTCGGGTATAAAACGGGTATAAAAGAAGGAGGTTGTATCAATAAAAACTTTGATGCAACCTCCTTTTTTATGTTCTGATTTTTATTTCTTTACTGTCTGCAACATTACTTTTACCGCTTCTTCCAGTTGATGGTCTTCGCCTTTCAACTGTGATTCCGGTGTGTTGTAGATTTCGATATCCGGCTGCAGTTCATGGTTTTCCAGGTAATTACCTTGCATATCCTGAACGCCTACCTGTGGAATACCGAATACGATGGACGGGTCGATCTGTGATTCCCACCATACGGCAGTCATGGTTCCCGGGACGGGAGCACCGATTAGTTTACCGATACCCAACGTCTTGTATACCCAAGGGAAACCATGTGCATTCGAGTAGTTATCTTCGCAAACCAGTACGCATGATGGTTTCAGCCATTTGTTGAAGGGGTCGCTACCGATATACTGCCCGCGAGGCATGAAACGCTGGTATTCTTTACCACTCAACAGCGTAGCCAGGTCATCGTGCAACCAGCCTCCGCCGTTATGACGGGTATCCACAATCACCGCTTCCTTGTTGCGGCAACGTCCCAGCAGTTCGGAATAGACTTCGCGGAAGCTTTCACTGTTCATGCCTTTAACGTGTACATATCCGATCTTGCCGCCGGACAGTTCATCCACTTTCTTGCGGCAGTTTTCTACCCAGCGTTTGTACAGCAGGTTAGATTGTTGGCCATAAGAGATCGGTTTCACCTGCTCTTCGAAACGTTCTTTTGTTGCCGGGTTGTAGACAGACAACAATACTTTCTTTCCGGCTTTACCGCTCAGTAACGGATAATAGTTTTCACCGCTCTTGATCGGTTTCTCATTGATCTTTTCAATGATGCAACCCGGTTTGATTTTTGTATCAGCTAATGTCAACGGCCCTTTGGCTATAATCTCGGCAATCTTTAATCCGTCGCCGGTATAGCTGTTATCATAGAATGCACCCAGGCAGGCTGTAGCCGGAGCGGATGACGATGAATAATACCGGGCACCTGTATGTGAACCGTTCAGTTCGCCCAACAGTTCGGACAACATTTCCTGAAAGTCGTAATTGTTGTTGATATGCGGCAAGTAACGGGCATATGCTGTTTTGTATCCTTCCCAGTCGATGCCATGGATCGTCGGATCGTAGAATTTGTCTTCCACCTGACGCCATATATGATTGAAAATATATTCGCGTTCCTGCGGCGGGCGATAAGAAAACTCAGCCTTGAAGGGGATACCTTTGGTTTTGCTGTCTTTGATCTCCACCTTTTTCAGCTGGCCACCGGATACCAGGAACAGGTTCTCACCTTTCTTGTCGGCAAACATTCTTCCGCCACCGACACCTTTTATCAGTATTTTGGTTGAATTTTCCTTGAAGTTACGTTCCCACAGGTCGTAACCGCTTTCGAAAGCTGCACAATAGTAGAGTTTGTCTCCTTTCGGTGTCAGCACGGCGTCGCCCATATTCGAAGAGTTGATCGTCAGACGGATGACGCGGTCTTTACGGTTTTCCAGATCGAATTTCAATGGTTCGACAGGCTTGTCCGCATCGTCTTTCTTGTCTTTATCATCTTTCTTCTTGTCATCTTTTTTAGCTTTGGAATCTTTCTTATCTTCCTTTTTATCGTCTTTCTTATCCTTATCCTTGTCTTTGTCCTTATCCTTTTCTTCATCTTCAACCAGGGCAAGTTCTTCCTTGCTCAGGCGGAATTTGTCGTATGCTTCGGCATCGAAGAACATGATATAGGTATCATCCTGTGCACCCCAACTGCCATGGCTGCGGTAACCGGCACGGTCGGACGACCAGATCATCGCTTTGCCATCAAGTACCCATTTCGGATCACCATCAGAGTATCCGCTTTCGGTCAGGTTGGTAATATCTCCGCTACCATCCGCCTTTACCAGGGCAATATCCTTGTTGTTCCATCCGCCGATAGCGATATATTGCACCAGGAACCATTTACTGTCGGGTGACCATTGATAAGTCTGGTCGCCGTCGGCATACGAATAGTTGTATTTGCCATCCAAAACAGTACGTACCTCTTTGCTTTTCAGATTGATGACGCGTAAAGTGGTACGGTCTTCCAGGAATGCCACTTCTTTACCGTCAGGAGAATAAGTAGGCTGGAAAGACGTTTTGTCGGTAACTACCAGCGGTTCTTCCTTGATCTCTTGTGCGTAAGTAAAATATTTGTCGTCTTTACGAACCAGGCTGCTTTGATAAATACCCCATGTCTCGCCGCGTTCGGCCGAGTAAACCAATGAACGGCCGTCAGGGCTGAAATCTATATTACGCTCTTGCTGCGGCGTATCGGTGATCTGACGGGTTGTTTCATATTCAACCGATGTCACATATACATCTCCTCGTACGATAAAAGCAACCTCTTTTCCGTTCGGAGAGACAGCAATACTGTTTGCCCCGCTCGACATCAGGCGATGGATCAGATTATTTTCGGTCTGGTCGGAGATGATGCTTACCTTTACTTTAGCAGGTTGTCCGCCTTCTTTGACCGTATAGATCTCACCGTCGTAACCGTAACATAAAGTACCGTTCTTGTCGGAAGTCAGGAAGCGGACCGGGTGTGTCGTATGGTTTGTTATCTGTTTACCGCTCTTGCCGGTCAGGTCATTCTTAAAGATATTGAAGCTGCCTTTTTCTTCACTCAGATAGTAAAAGGCATTTCCGTCCGGCGACCATACCGGATCGCGGTCTTCTCCACGGAAAGAGGTAATCTTTTTGAATGTACGGTCATTATCCAATGTACATAACCAGATATCGCGGGTAATGGAGGATTGGTGGTGTTTGCGCCAGGGATCTTCATATCCTTTGCAATCGTTATACAATACCTGTTTTCCATCTTTGCTGAATGCCAGGTTTTCCATAGCCAGCGAAGAAAATAACTCCGGACGTCCTCCTTGGGTGCCGACCTGATAGATCTGGGCGAACAGGGAAGAAGGAAACTGGCTGTCTTTTACATCCTGCTGGATAGAAGCTGAATAAAGGACATGGTCGTTGTCGCTGAATGTTTCCGGATATTCGTTTGCCGAATGTACGGTCAACTGCGTAGGGGCCCCTCCTTCTTTGTTCATAATGAACACATCGAAGTTTCCGTTGCGGTCGGAAGCGAATGCGATTTGTTTTCCGTCGGGCGACCAAACAGGGCGTGTGTCGTGGGCCGGATGGGTTGTTAACTGGGTAGCTTTACCACCTGTTGTCGGAACGGTATAGATATCCCCCTTGTAAGTAAAGGCGATCATTTCCCCGTTCGGAGATATTGCCGGATAGCGCATCCATAGCGGATCGTTCTCTGCAAATGCCGACCCTGTCAGTAAAAGGGCCGATGTTAAGATCAATAATTTTTTCATGCGTTTATTAATTTCCGTAAAAATACGAGATTATTTTTATACAAATGTCATATTTAACATATTCCTGATAAAAACTGTTCCGGGGATATAATTCAACAGCACGAAGAGAGATCGTATTCCTTCTTGCTTTTCATGTAAGATGGGTGGATTTAAGCAGTTGAAACATAGCGATGTGGAATTTATTTATAAATGGTGTATAATAAATAAGGCAAGATGTATATTAATTTCTATACTATTAAAAAACAAGTTTAGATCACTTATGAAAAAGTATATGGCAGAGATGAGCAGGACGATGGTACTCCCTGATATTATTCAGTAGGGTGATAAATGTTCTATTATTTGGGCGATATACGTTGGTGAGCTCGGCACAGTAGTAATTGTTTTCCAATGCAATAATTCTTTTTAATTCCACTCAACAAATGTAGGATAGAAAATTTGTAGTTGGATTTAGAGATTATGAAAAATACTAAGTTCTAGCAGAACTATGTCTTTACTATGAAACAAAACAGAATAAGTGCAAAAATAACGTATAGCATGATATATTAACATACATTTTTGTCTAATATAGGTGCATCTATTGTCCATGAATAAAAAATTAACAGAATACTAATAGGCTGTATATTAACAAAGTTCATAAATTATGATCAGTTTGTTATCTTATATTAAAACATTGTATACAAAAGAAACAGATGACCCTTTTTTTTAAATTCAGATATATGAATTACTACATTTCTATTAATATTAAATAATAAAATTCCATTGTTCCCTTAAACATATTTAGCTTCATTGTTGAAAATCAAAAATAATAATAATGAGCTTATTTTCAGATGCTTCCTTGTTTGTAAAATGTTGCAGTAAGTCCCAATTTAATTATAAGCTAATGAATAAACGGACATAGTTCTGCTAGAACTTAGTAGCTTTATATATAATATTAATGTTAAAATTAAAAAACACATGAATTACAAATCTATTTTAAAGCAAAATCGATTTTCTTTGCTTTTAATTGCATTTGCTTTTCCTGTTTCGGTAATTACACCTTCTGTGTGCGCGAATACGCTAGAGGTGTCCATTACGCAACAGAAAAAATCCATTAGCGGTGTAGTTTTTGACGGAGGGATGAATGAACCTTTGATTGGAGCCAATGTGATTGTGAAAGGATCCACAAACGGTACGGTTACAGACATTGACGGGAAATTCTCCCTTGAAGCAAATCCCAATGATATCCTGGTCATTAGTAGCATTGGTTTTAAAACGGTTGAGATCAAAGCATCCGAAGTTGCCAAAGGGAAAGTTACACTACAAGAAGACTCACAAGCACTGGATGAAGTAGTAGTGGTAGGTTATGGTGTGCAGAAGAAAGTTAATCTGACGGGAGCGGTAGCTACCGTGCAGGCAGAAAAATTAGAGAGCCGTGCGACGACCAACTTGTCGAATGCTTTGTCTGGTTTGGCAGCCGGTGTGTCCGTAAGTCAAAGTTCCGGAAAACCGGGTAGCGACGGTTCCAGTATTCGTATGCGTGGTATCGGAACTTTCAACAGTAGTTACCTTTCTCCGTTGGTGATAGTAGACGGTTCCGAGGCTAGTATGTCATCTGTAAACAGTGATGATGTTGAATCTATTTCTTTTTTGAAAGATGCAGCCAGCGCTTCTATTTACGGATCACGTGGTGCCAACGGGGTTATTTTGATCACGACCAAGAAAGGGAAAAAAGGTCAGGCTCCTAAAATAACTTATTCGGGTCTTGTCACTAATTCAAAGATGAGCGGTAAGGCATTTCGTTTCGAGGATAATTTTGCTGAGTATATGGAAATGGCGAATCGTTGGAATACGAACCGCAACTATGAGGCCGGTACCAAATATACACAAGCTGATATCGATGAGTGGAGAGAAGGTTTAGTAAAGGCCGCCAGTGATCCGTATGGAACGGATAATCCTTATGGCGTAGCTAATATGTTAGCTTATCCGAGTACGCAGTGGGTGGATGAGATGTTTTTGCCCAGTACGTCGCAAAAACATAATGTGTCGGTTGTCGGTAGCAGCAGTAATACAAACTATTTGCTTTCATTTGGTTTCCTGGATAACCCCGGTACATTGGATAATACCGGCTTGAAGAATTATTCCGGACGTGTCAACGTGGAGACTGAAATCACGAAGTTCTTGACCGTAGGTACTCAGACGTATGCCACATTCCAGAGTCGCGAACCGGGTAATACGAGCTTCTCGTATATGTTCCAGAATACACCGAACATGACTCCTTATTATAATGGTAAGTATGGCGTTTCTGTTGACGGATCTTCTAGCAACAACTTGCTGGCTACCGTGATGAGTCGTGGAGGTTCTTATGATGATACCCGATTGAACACGACATGGTTTGCGCGTGTGAAGATTATTGACGGGTTAACTGCCGAAGGACGCTATAACTATCAAACGTTGTTTAATGAAGAAGCTACTTGGAGCAATTGTATCGATAAAATGAACTTCCGTAATGGTGAATTGTATCCGGGGACTAGTAGCTCACAGGCTACAACTAAACGTTCTACTACTCGTTATTGGAATCGTACGATAACCGGAACGGTGAATTATAATAAGACGTTTGGCGACCATGATTTGGGAGTTCTCCTTGGTACAGAACAATACTATTGGAATGTGAAGGGATTTAATGCGACTCGTACCGGTTTGCTGGATCTCTCATTACCTGATTTTACGGCTGCTATGGATTTGCTGGAACCGACAGTGGGAGGGACTGCCCAACAAGATTATGGCGTTATCTCATATTTTGGTCGTTTGAATTATGCCTATAAGAATCGTTATTTGTTCGAAGCCAATTTCCGTCGTGATGGTTCGTCTCGTTTTGGTCCGGACTCTCGCTGGGGTACTTTCCCTTCATTTTCTGCTGCATGGCGTATCAGCGAAGAGCCGTTCATGGAAAGCGTAAAGAGTACGATTTCCAACTTGAAGTTGCGTGGTTCTTGGGGTAAACTGGGGAATACGACTTCCGGTTACTATGAATGGCAAGCCACGTATGGCGGTGTGAATTATTCTTTCGGAGAGAATGTATTCGACGGTTTGCGTCAGGGTAAGATCGCTAATCCGAATCTTCGTTGGGAAGCCAGCGAATCTACAGACATAGGACTTGATGTAGGCGTATTAAACAACCGTTTGACATTGGAAGCAGACTGGTATTCGCGTACCACAAAAGGTATTCTGGCTTCTCCTTCCGTTTATATGACAATGGGTACAGTGAGTGCACCTACTACCAATACGTCGGATATGAGAAACCGAGGCGTGGAATTTACTTTGCGTTGGGCTGACCGTATCAAAGATTTTGAATATAGTGTCAGTGCCAATTTAACGTATAATAAAAATAAGATCGTAAAATACAAAGGTAAATATCAGGAAGGTTGGGAAACAGATGCCGACGGTAATCGTTCGTTTGTGACTAATCGTGGAGATGTTGCTGATATCAGCGGCAATACGATTCGTGTAGAAGACCATATGTTTGATGAGTATTATATTTGGGAACGTCATCAGGGAAATGGTAATATTTATTTGGCAGACGGTGTGACTCCTGATCCTAACGGAGGGCCTCGTGACGGTATGATTCGTACTAAAGCTGATTTGGACTGGGTAAAGGCAATGTTGGCTTATCGGGATGCAGATGGAAATAAAGTCTACGATTTTAACGGACAAAGCGTAGGTGCAAACAACGGCTTGTGGTATGGTGAATTGGTGTATGCCGATATAAATGGAGATGGTTATTATGGTTCAAATGCTAATGACCGTGTCTTTACTGGAAAATCTTCAACTCCGAAATTCACTTATGGTATCAATCTTTCGGCTGCATGGAAAGGATTCGATTTAAATATGACTTGGGCAGGTAATGCCGGTATGTATTATTACATTTACGAACGTGGTTTTAACTCCATGAGTAGCAGTAGTTGGCAAGAAGGAACAATTGTTGCTCGTAATGCCCGTAATATTTTCTACTATTGCGATCCTATGTTGGCTGCAACTGACCCGAATTATGATCCGGCTGCTGACCCGAATGCGAACGTCAATGCTATGTATCCGCGTATAGGTAATGAAAATGGTGCTTATCGTGCCAATACCGGTAATCTTTATAATGCGTCTTATATCAAATTGAAAACATTGCAGATCGGTTATACTTTGCCGAAATCATGGGTTCAGAAGGCTTATATCAGTAATTTGCGTGTGTTTGCTTCTTTTGAAAACTTATTGACGATTACAGATTTTCCGGGTGTTGATCCGGAAATAGGTGGAAGCGGTTTCACTGCTTATCCTATTCCCCGTATGATTTCCGGCGGTATAAATCTTACATTCTAATCATTTAATGAATACAAAAATGAAAAAAATAATATATTCTTTATTAGGGTTTGCGTTTTGTGGGTTACTGGGATGTGTTGACTTAGATATGGCACCCTATAACCAAATAGCATCCGGTAATATGTGGACAAATTCAGCGTTGACCAATCAGGGGGTTGCCGGAGTGTATAATAAATTGCGCAATTGGGGTGTTTATAATACTTCTTATGATATGAACACAACCCCGTTTGAAGCCATGTCTATGACAACAGATGCTTATCGTACGATTCCCTATACAAAAGGTACGGCAGGAGCTGATAATGGTTTTTTCTCTACGGTGTGGAAAAACTTATATGAGGGTATTCATCGTGCCAATGACGCTATTGTGAATTTGTCTGTCGAAGGCGGAGGCGGTGTAGATGAAGACGTTCGACTGCGCTTATTGTCGGAATGCAAATTTTTGCGCGCTTATTATTATATGCGTTTGAATGAACTTTTCGGACGAAACGGATTAGGGGTTCCTGTTTATACCGAGCCATTGGAATCGGTAGAAGATTGTACTAAAGGACAGTCGCCTGAGTCGGAAGTTTGGGATCTGATCGTAAAAGATTTGACCGATTGTATCAATGAACCTAATTTCCCGAATCATTATACGGAATCCGGCCGTGCTTGTAAAGGGGCTGCTTATGCTTTACGTGGTAGGGCTTATTTGATGCAGGGTGCTAAATATAATTATGACAATAAAGCAGGAAAAGTAACGGAGACTATAATCAACCAAAACTTGTTGAAATTAGCTGTGTCTGATTTTGAAAAAGTACAGGGATGTGGTTTCGGTCTTTTCCAGGGTGGTTATGATAAATTATTTACGCAAGAAAATGAAACATGTGAAGAGATGATTTTCTCTTTGACAAACATTTTTAAAGACGGATATGGGTCTTCTATGCATCGGTATTGTGGCACACGTTCTATGATTGATATGGAAGGTACTACCGGATATTCTTATTACCAACCATCTAATGCTTTGGTCGATCTATATGAATATAAGGATGGTACTCCTTTTGACTGGAATGACATCATTCCCGGTTATTTTGATGTACCGGCCAAAGACCGATTGGTATATTTTCTCCGTGATACCTTAAATGACGGAAAAATACTTGGTGGTCCGGAATTGAGAAAAATGGTCAGAAATAAGTTATCGGGTTCTGTTGTCGATCAATATTTGCCGCAAGGGAATGAAGCTCGTTTGAAAAAAGCTTGGGAAAATAGAGATCCGCGTTTGGGTTATAATGTAATTCTCCCGTATGGAGAACCTTATATGGGTGGTGATCCGAATCGTATGAAAGTGGGTGATTACAGTGATATTCCTTATGTATTCCGTTGGCCGGTAAAACAATCAAGCCACCATGTAGATTCACAAGAAGCCGATGATTGGCAAGTAACGGCCCCTTATGATTTGAAACAAGACGGAAACGGCGAAGCAGAATTTGCATATCGTTATCGTAAGTTTGTCATGACCGGTTATCCTCAGTTCGCTTTACAGGGAGATATTGATGAACCGATTATCCGTTATGCTTATGTTCTTTTGATGTGGTCGGAAGCATTGGTCCAATTGGGGGATTTGCCAGGTGCAGCTGAAAAGGTGAATCAGGTTCGCGGGCGTACATCCGTTGAAATGCCACCTTATACGTTTACGAGTAAACAAGATGGTTTGGAAAAACTACGTAATGAATCTCGTCGGGAATTATGTAATGAAGGTGTAAACTTTTACGAGGAGTTGCGTTGGGGTACACTGCGTGAAACAAAATATTCTAAATACATGAACTATGATGCCGGTTCCCTTACTTGCAATGGTATACAGAGTAGCGGTAATGGTGGTGTAAAATGGTCTGAAACGAATGATTACAGTATTTTTCCTGTTCCCAGTGATGAAATAGAGAAGAATCCAAATCTGACTAAAACTCCGGGATGGCTTTATTAAGTATGTTCATTCCGCGATAATTTCTGTCTAGGGGAAAAGCTTAGATAATAGAAAAATAAAGGGGTTGTCTAAAAAGTATTTTTGACTTTATTTTATTCGGATACCTATCTGAGATTGATTTTAAATATTCAATTCTCAAGGTCGAATGAGTCACTTTTTAGACAACCTCATTTTTCTTTTGAGAAAATAATATAGTCGTACCATAGTAATTTTTTTACCTTTGCCCGTAGACTAAACAAATATAACATGAACAAGAAACTTATTCTTTCTTTGCTAGCTTTAGCCGGTGTCCCTGCCTTGATGATGGCGGCGGACGATGCACGCCTGTTGCGTTTCCCGGCAACGAATGGTAATGAGATTGTTTTCTCGTATGCCGGCGATCTTTATAAAGTTCCTGCAAAAGGAGGTGAAGCTCAACGTCTGACTTCGCATGTCGGCTATGAGATGTTTCCTCGCTTTTCTCCTGATGGTAAAACAATTGCTTTTACAGGACAGTATGATGGAAATACGGAAGTGTTCACTATTCCTTCTACCGGAGGCGAACCTTTGCGTGTAACCTATACGGCGACTAATGCACGTGATGACCTGGGTGACCGCATGGGACCGAACAATATCGTGATAGCCTGGACACCCGACGGCAGTCGTATTGTTTACCGCAACCGCATCAGCAGCGGCTTCGACGGTAAATTATATACAGTAGATAAAGAAGGAGGCCTTTCAGAAGTTATACCTTTGCCTGAAGGCGGTTTCTGTAGTTATTCTCCGGATGGAAAACAGTTGGCTTACAATCGTGTAATGCGTGAATTCCGTACCTGGAAATATTATAAGGGAGGTATGGCTGACGATATCTGGATTTATAATCCGGAAAAGAAGTCTGTCGAAAATATAACGGACAATGTGGCTCAGGATATTATTCCGATGTGGATCGATGATGAAATATTTTTCCTTTCTGATCGCGACCGGACAATGAATATCTTTGTTTATAACACAAAAACGAAACAAACGAGTAAAGTCACTGATTTTACAGAATATGATGTAAAGTTCCCGAGTGCAAATGGTCATACTATCGTATTCGAGAACGGTGGTTATATTTATAAAATGGATGCTACGGCGAAAAAGCCGGAAAAAGTAGAGATCAAACTGACTTCCGATAATATCTATGCCCGTAGTGAAATAAAAGACGGTTCGTCATACCTTACCAATGCTAGTATTTCTCCTGATGGGGAACGTGTGGTAGTAACTACTCGTGGTGAAGTTTTCAACCTGCCTGTAGAAAAAGGCGTGACAAAGAATATTACCCGTTCGCTCGGACAACATGACCGTGAAGCCCAATGGTCGCCTGACGGAAAATATATTGTTTATATTTCGGATGGTACGGGCGAAACAGAACTTTACCTTCAGGATGCCACTGGTGGTGAACCTGTTCAACTGACAAAAGATAACGATACTTATATCCGTTCTTTTGAATGGAGTCCCGATTCAAAATCAATTGTTTATACCGATCGTAAGAACCGGGTAAACCTGCTTGATGTAGCCGGAAAGAAAACAACCGTATTGTTTCAGAACCCAATGGCAGAGATACGCGACGTAACCTTCTCTCCGGATAGTAAATGGCTGACTTATAGCCGTCCGGCGGAAAACCAGGTAAGTATGGTGTATGTTTATGATATTGCTGCACGTAAGGAATATCCTGTTACGGATAAATGGTACGACTCTCATTCTCCGGCCTTTAGTACAGACGGAAAATACCTGATCTTCGCCTCTTCACGTGATTTTAATCCGACTTATGGCTCTTTGGAATGGAACCATGTTTATAACAATATGGGAGGTGTTTATCTGGCGTTGCTTCAAAAAGATACTCCTTCTCCATTCCTTCAGAAAGATGCCGAAGTAAAAGTTGCTAAAGAAGAAACGGCTAAGAAAGAGGATAAAAAGAAAGAAGATAAAGATAAGAAAGATGTTTCGACAGAAACCGGTGTAAAGATTGATCAGGAAGGTATAACTGACCGTATTATCAAACTTCCTTTACCGGGTTCTTACTATGGCGGTTTTTATTCGGATGGTGAAAAAATCTGGTATTATGGTCGCGGCGGAGCAAAAGTGTACGATTTGAAAAAGCAAAAGGAAGAAACTGTTGCTGACGGAGCTTCCATGTCTGTTACACCGGGAAGTAAAAAGGCTCTTTTCTATAAAGGAGGACAGATCTATGTGACCGACATACCTTCCGGCAGTGTTGATTTGAGTAATGCAGTCGATCTTTCCAATATGAAGATTACGGTGGATTATCCGAAAGAATGGGCACAGATATTCGATGAGGCATGGCGTGCTTACCGGGATGGTTTCTATGTGGAGAACATGCATGGTGTGGACTGGAAAGCGATCAAAGAAAAATATGCCGTTCTTCTTCCTTACGTGAAGACTCGTCTGGATCTGAATTATGTGATCGGTGAAATGATCGGCGAACTGAACTGCGGCCATGCCTACGTGAATCCTGGTGAAACAGATCGTCCGAAACGTGTACAGACCGGTCTGTTGGGTGCTGAGATTTCACGTGACAAGAGTGGATTCTTCCGTCTGGAAAAGATATTACCGGGAGCATCCTGGAGTAAAGACCTGCGTTCTCCGTTGACAGAACCGGGTATCGAGGCGAAAGCCGGAGAGTTTATCGTGGCAATCGACGGGATTCCGACTAACAGTGTAAAGGATATGTATTCCTTATTAGTCGGTAAAGCCGGTATCCCGACAGAACTTTCATTGAACAGCAAGCCTGAATTGGGGGGAGCTCGTAAAATTGTGATCAGTCCGTTGGCTGAAGAATATTCGTTGTATCATTACAACTGGGTACAGGATAATATCAAGAAAGTGGATAAAGCGACTAACGGTCGTGTGGGATATATCTATATTCCGGATATGGGCGTAGACGGATTAAATGAATTTGCCCGTTATTTCTATCCTCAGCTGGATAAGGAAGGTTTGATCATCGACGACCGTGCCAATGGTGGTGGAAATGTATCTCCGATGATCCTGGAACGTCTTTCCCGCGAACCGTATCGTCTGACCATGCGTCGTGGTTCGAACCATATCGGTACTGTTCCGGATGCCGTACAGGTGGGTCCGAAGGTTTGTTTGATCAATAAATATTCTGCATCGGATGGAGACTTATTCCCCTGGGGATTCCGTGCTTTGGGACTGGGTAAGCTGATTGGAACCCGTACCTGGGGTGGTATCGTCGGCATTAGCGGCCCGCTGCCTTACATGGACGGAACAGATATCCGTGTACCTTTCTTCACCAGCTATGATCCGAAGACGGGTCAGTGGATTATCGAAAACCATGGTGTCGACCCGGATATCCTGATCGACAATGATCCTATTAAGGAATGGAATGGCGAAGACCAGCAACTGAACAAGGCTATCGAAGAAGTAATGAAAGACCTTCAGAACCGTAAACCGTTGGCTCCGGTTCCGGCTCCGAGGGATTTCAGCAAATAATGTTGAAGTAAAATATGGAAGAAAGGATATCTCACAGCATGGGGTATCCTTTTTTCATTTACATGCTTAAATTACTTTTTTACTGCCAGAAGAACATGCAATAAATTGATTTGCCGATGAATGAAGTTTATTATTTTATATATTTGTGACCGTTAATATGGAAATGGAGAAAGCATGCTAGAGGAAAGGAGATTATTAAAAGAGTTAACCGAAGGATCAGAGTTTAGTTTTAATGCTCTGTACAACCTATGGGCCTCCAGACTTTACCATTTTGCGTTCTCTTATTTGAAATCAGACAGTGTGGCGAAAGATGTCGTGCAGGAAACATTTGTAAAGATCTGGTCTAATAGAACGAGTATTAATCCGGATGCCTCTTTTAAGGCTTATTTATTTACTATCTCCTATCATTTTTTATTGAAAGAACTTCGTCGTCAGTTGAATCATCCCCAGATGGAGGATTACCTGGACTTTAAAAAAGAACTTATTTCGACTGATGATGTAGAAGCTAAATATGATTTCGACCTTTTTCTAAAAGAGTTGGAAGCTGCCAAACAAAAACTGACACCCCGACAAAGGGAAATCTTTGTTTTGAATAAGGAATATAATCTTTCCGTTACAGAAATCGCTTCCCGGCTATCTATAACGGAGCAAGTGGTGCGTAACCAACTTTCTGCCGCATTGAAAGTGTTGCGCAACGAATTATCCAACTATTCCTATTTATTTATACTTTTCACGATTTATTTCTGAAAATATGTTTTATAGCATGCAGAAGCGTATGTTATAAATTTAACCTTTCAGGATATTACTCATAAACGAACGAAATTTCCAGCTTATGAGTACATCATTATATAGAAATTTGAAAGATTGGTTAACGAAATATCAGACTGAACAAATTAGTCAGAAAGAATTTCGTGAACTCAGGAAAGAAATCAATAATCATTCGGATGAGGAACTTTTCCCTGTATTGCTTGATAGTTGGAATAGTTGGGATAATAACGGAAGTTTATCGTCTGAAGATGCCCAAAGTTTATTGGTTCGTATCCGGCAGGAGATGAACATAATACCAGCTCCTAAAATTAGAAAATTTAACTGGCGACAAATTGCTGCGGCTATAGCATTTCTGATTATGGGAAGCTTGTCAGTTTATTTATATGTAGATAACCGTGAAATTACTCAGTTGGCGGACCGAATCATGGAAGTTAAAGTCGGAAAAGGAGAGCGGGTTTCAATTACTTTACCGGATGGAACAGCTGTAAAGCTTAATTCAGAGTCTATACTTTCTTATAAACAGGATTTTGGGAAAAAAGACCGGCGTGTATCTCTTTCTGGTGAAGGATATTTTGATGTACAAAAAGACGTGCAAAAGAAATTTGTAGTGAATACCGAATTTATGGATATTGAAGTAACGGGTACTTCGTTCAATGTATATGCTTATTCAAATAAGGATATATTGGAAATGGCATTAGTGCAGGGGAGTGTTACTGTTTCTTCTGTTCGTCCACCTTTTGAGAGGCTGAATGTAGTTCCTAACGAGAAAGTCATTTATGATAAAAAAACGGGGACAATGAAGAAAATAACGACTTCGAATGTATTGGAAACTGCTTGGGTAAGTAAAGAACTGGTGTTCAGGTCTGAATCGATGGATGCAGTATTAAAGAGAATAGGGCGGAAATATGGTGTCTCTTTTGAAATTATGGATTCCTCACTTGTTAAGGATACCTATACCGGTGTGTTTGATAAGGAAGAGATTGAAGAGGTTATAGATATATTGAAAGTGCACTATGGTTTTGATTACAAAATAAAAGGGAATGAAGTTCAACTTTTTGCGACAAATAAATAGAGTGTTAACCTTAAAAAAATAAGCATTATGAAAACATAGGAAAGAGAAAAAATATCCGGAAAGCGGGCAGGCTCTCCGGATAAATCGTCGAATTCAGTTTCGCGAAGCTATGTGATGGCATAGCAGTAAAAAAACTAAAAGTCAACTTTAAATTTTTTATTATGAATGTTATTCAACACTTAATTAAGTTAAGACGTAAAAGTACGAATTTTTGTGTAACAAACTTGTTACTTGTACTAAGTTTTATCTTTTTAACAACTATACCAGCGAATGCGCAAACAGGTAATGTTAACCTGAAACTAAAGAATGTCACATTGCCTCGTCTTTTTCAAGAAATAGAAAAGCAATCAACTTACCGTTTTTCTTATCGGGATGCTGATCTTGTGGGAAAAGCCCCCGTTACAGTATCAGTGAAAGAACGGTCACTGAAAAGTGTTTTGACTGATATACTATCGAAACGAAATCTTCAATATCAGGTATCGGGTAATAAAATTTTGATAACTGTTTCTTCTGTGCAAACTCCGAAATCGACAGGAAAAAAAGAAGTTAGCGGAGTTGTTGTTGATGAAAGAGGCGAACCTGTTATCGGTGTCAATATTTCAGAGAAAGGAACGACTAACGGAACTATTACGGATATGGATGGTCGATTTTCTTTCAAAGTAGGCAATAACAGTAGTTTGCTAGTTTCCTATATCGGATATGACGGTCAGGAAATATCCGTTAGAGGGAAAAACCAGTTTAATATTACTCTAAAGGAAAATTTACAGGCTTTGGATGAAGTAGTCGTGATCGGATATGGTACGCAATCACGTGAATTGTTGACGACATCTGTTTCAAAGGTTGATAATAAGGTGTTGGAAAGCGTGCCTTATGGTAATCTGGCGTCTGCTTTGCAAGGATCGGTTTCCGGTGTGAGGGTGCAAAGTACTTCCGGACAACCCGGTGAAGCTCCCCGTATTGTTGTACGTGGCGGTACTTCTATTCAGAACCCGGACGGGGCTGCTCCTTTATATGTGGTCGACGGTATTACGCGCGACGACATCAATCATTTGTCGAGTAATGACATCGAGTCTATACAAGTATTGAAAGATGCTGCGTCTACTTCCATTTACGGAGCGAAAGGTTCGAACGGTGTTGTTATCGTAACGACTAAGTCGGCTAAGGCTGGTAAGGCTTCGGTTTCTTATTCATATGACTTTACCATATCAACGATAGGGAAGAAATATAAGATGGCGAATGCTAAAGATTATCTGACTATGCATCGTACGGGTATGATCATGCAGGATAAATTCCCGGATGCAAGCAGCGAATTAGGGATGGCACATGGTTATGGTACGGGAAATGATTTAACCAATCAAACAGCATTCACCACACAGTATCTGAATGATTCGAACCGACATAAACTGAATGAGGGTTGGCAAAGCATGCCGGATCCTGTAGATCCTTCTCAGACATTGATATTCCAGGATAATAAGACGTCGGATTTGGCTTATCGCACTGGCTTTTCACATAACCATCACGCCGAAGTGAGTGGTAGTTCCGAACGGGCAAAATTCCTGGCCGGTATAGGTTATCTGAAAAACGAAGGTACATTGCGTGCAACGGATTATAATCGTTTTTCTTTCAATATTAATGGCGAAGTAAAGGTTTTGGATAATTTGAACGTTACGGGAAGAGTGTATTATTCCAATACAAGAACGCATTCATCGCCTTTCGGCACCGATGTTTCATTTTTCAGAAATGCTAGTTTAGCCCCGACTGCCAAGATTTATTTTGAGGATGGCTCGTATGCTCCCGGTGCGCAATGGGGGATGAGTAACCCGTTATATTCTATGTCGATTGCGAAATATACGGATAAATCGGAGAACTATACGTTGTCGTTGGGTGCGGACTGGACGATCTTGCCGGGACTTTCTTTCAAACCTCAAATCGCCTTGTATAAAACGAATACCGATAAAAACCGTTTTATGCCGGCGTATTGGAATGGACCGAGTCAACAGATAAAAACGAGAGAGGCTTCTGCCAATCATACCGAATGGTCGCATTATCAGGCAGACGCTGTACTGGACTATACGAAGACGTTTTGGGAAGATTATAATTTTTCTGCCATGTTAGGATTGAATTATACGGAACGTATTATCGATTCGATCGAAGCTGCCGGTAGAGGCGGGGCTACGGATAATATTACGACTGTGAACGGTATTGCGGAAAGAACCAAGGCTTCAAGTTCGAGTACTACGCATAAGATGATGGGATATTTCGGACGAATTAATTACAATTACAAAAACAAATATCTGTTGACCTTTAGCGCCCGTTATGATGGCGCCTCTAACTTAGGACGTAATAACAGATACGGATTTTTCCCGGGAGTTTCGGGAGGTTGGCATATTGACCAGGAGAATTTTTATCCGGACGGACTGAAGAAAATCGTGAAAGCCAAATTGCGTGCCAGCTATGGTGTGAACGGTAATATCAACGGACTTGCCGATTGGGCCGCTGACGGTAATTATAGTGTGGGACAGACATTTTTCGGAAATCCTGCTATCCGTATCAGTATCCCGGCAAATAATGATGTGAAATGGGAACGCTCGAAGACATTCGATATCGGTGGTGATTTTAAATTCTTGAATGGCCGACTGAATATTACGGCTGATTATTTTAGAAGAAAGACCGATCATTTGATTACAATGCTTACGTTGCCGCCATCTACAGGTCTGGGGGAGGTTTATACTAATCTGGGAAGCCTCGAGAATAAAGGTGTAGAACTGGAAATCAATGCTGAAGTACTCCGTTTTGGGAAAGATGGCAGTTGGACGATCGGGTTTAACGCATCGAGGGTAAAGAACAAGATCTTGGAGTTACCGGAAAACGGTGTGGAAAACAATCGTATCGGAGGTGAATATGTATGGGATGCATCCAAAAAACAACATACCTGGCAAGGTGGCTTGCAGGAGGGAGGAACTATGGGGGATATGTTCGGATATAAACAATTGGGTGTTTATTCAACTGATGAAGAGGCAGCCAAAGCTCCGCAAGACATGCTTATAACTATTGAAGACAGAACAAAGTTCGGAGGTGATGTAAATTGGTTGGATGCAGACGGTGACGGTAAGATCGATTCGAAAGACCGGATATATATAGGAAATCAATATCCGAAATGGACGGGCGGTGTTTCCAGTAATTTGTCGTTCAGTGGTTTCGACTTCTATGTAAGGGCAGACTATACAGCCGGACATACGATTTATAACTGGGCGAGGATGTTTATGGATTACACGTTGTTCGGAAGCAACAATATGACGCAGGATGTTGTAAAATACTCCTGGAAAAAGCAAGGAGATGTAACGGATTATCCTCGTTTTTACAGAGGTAATTTCACACAGTGCAATGCAACGGGAGCAAGACCCGGATCGATGTATTACGAAAAGGGTAATTTCCTGTGTTTCCGTGAGGTGACTCTTTCTTATTCTTTCTTGCCTGAGATATTTAAAAAAGCGAGAATCAGTAATGTACGTGTATCCGTAACAGGTAGCAACCTTTTGTATATTACAAGTTATAAGGGGCTGAACCCTGAAGATGGAGGAACCGATAACGGGCGCTATGCAATGCCTAGAAACGTGACTTTTTCAGCTAATCTTACATTTTAAAAACATGACGTTATGAAAAATAGAATCAGAATAATTAGAAACGCAATAATAGCCGTCTTGTTTACTTCATTAGTAAGTTGTGATGTGCTGGATGTAGAACTACCGAGTGTAATCAGTGGCAATTCATTTTGGAAAACAGAAGAAGATATCAAGGCTGCAATTCAGGGAATGTATACTCACTTGAGAGAAGTTGACGAAGAATTGTTTTTATTGGGCGAATCCCGTGCCGAGACAACTGGTTTGAATGCAGCAGGTAGTGCCGGTGGGTATGATATTTATTTTAATAATACGCTTACCTCCGCAACGGTCGGGGCTGAGTGGAAAACCTTCTATTCGTTAATCAATTCGTGTAACTTGATTATCAAATATGCGGAAGGTGTCAATTTTAATTCCCAGGCAGATAAAAACTATTATTTGGCACAAGCTTATGTGATGAGAGCCTGGGCCTACTATGTAATGGTCCGCTCTTGGGGAGACTTGATTATCCGTACCGAACCGGTTGAGGGTACAGACCCTAAAGTGCTTTACAAAGAGAGATCGTCTGTCGCAGAAGTATTCACACTTATCAAAAGTGATATCGATAAATCGATTGAACTCTTTGCCGACCATCCGAATAGCGGCGCGCCTGCCAGTGGAAGAATCTATTGGAATAAACCAGCGGCAAATGCTTTAAAAGGTGATGTTTATCTTTGGACGGGAAAACGGCTGAATGGAGGGGAAAAGGATTTCACAATTGCTTTGAATGCTTTGAAGGAAGTTAAGCAACCGGGAGTTGATTTGATCGCTGATTTCGGTAAAATATTTGATGTAAGCAATAAGTTCAACTCGGAACTTCTATTTTGTGCTCATTATCAGAAAGACGAAAGAAATCATAACTTCTATTGGCATACTTGGATCATCCAGGCAGGCGTTCCGGGAAATATCGATGATGAAACCAGAAATATGCTTTTCCCGACAGGCGGCGGTCAGGCGCTTACTTGCCCCACGAAATTGTTGGTTGACTCGTATGATCCCGATGATACCCGAAAGGCAGGCACATTGTATGAAATATATACCTATGACGAAGCTGGCAACCGGGAATATTATCAAAGCGTGTGTATGAAGGGGAAAGGACTGGTTGAATCCGGACACAGATACTTTATGAGCCATGTTATTCTTTACCGCTATGCTGATGTTCTCCTGATGATGGCAGAAGCGAAAAATGCCTTAGACATGGATCCTTCCGATGAAATCAACCAGATAAGAAAAAGAGCATATGGAGAAAACTTCGACAAACATGTCTTTGTCAACGGTTCAAAAGAATATAATGATGAAGTGATTCTGAAAGAACGCTTGTTGGAGTTTGCCTTTGAATGTAAAAGATGGTGGGATTTATTACGTTTTGACAAAGCGTTCGATTTGGTTCCGTCTCTTCAGAATAAAAAAGGAAAAGATTATCTGAAATTATTCCCTATCAGCGATAATTTGATGAGTAAAGAACCCATGGTAAAACAAAACCCGGGATACGATAACTGACCAATAATAGTAAAATTCTCAAAGAAAAATTGAGTACAAAATTTTATTATTGAAGTCTATAATACAAAACAAATACTAAAAAAATGAGAATATTTTTGATAATACTCTTTGCTTTCTCCTGCTTTTCAGGCAATATACTGGCAAAAGAGTTGAACAAACAGCCGGAAGTACGAAAAATAAAAGATGTGGTTGTATACGACGACCCGCAGTTTTACGTAGCATTTCCTTCTGTTGTAAAAAGCGGTGATGATTATTTGGTCGCCTTCCGCCGTGCCCCTAACAGGGTCATGTTGAAAGAGCCGTACCCGACACATACCGATTTGAATAGTTACTTAGTAATGGTCCGTTCCAAAGATGGTGAAACCTGGACAAAAAATCCCGAATTAATTTATGCACATCCTTTTGGAGGATCCCAGGACCCCTGTCTGTTGACACTGAGAGACGGAACGTTGCTTTGTACGAGCTACGGTTGGACACATCTCCGGGAAGATGCCATTGCCCAGTTGGAGCAACCTGTCTACCACGAAGGAGGCTGGGTTGCTTTGGGCGGATATATCATGCGTTCTTTGGATAACGGCAAGACATGGGAAGGTCCCATTTATCCCACCCCTGTGAAAGGCGGAATCTATAAAGACCCGATGGGAAACCCCATATCCTCCTATAACAGAGGTGCCCTGTATGAAGGTAAAAGCGGAAGAATCTTTTGGGTAGTGGCTGCTATGGATGATTACCCGCTTACAAAAACCTCCAACCATCTGCTTTATTCGGACGACAAAGGGCTGACCTGGCAATACGCAAGTATCGTGGCAACTCATGAGAAATTCATATTCAATGAAGCTTCTGTTTATGAGACACCTAAAGGAGATATAGTCGCATTCATACGTACCGAGAACCCGGAAACACGCGCCTGCATCGCTCGTTCTACAGACGGTGGAAAAACGTTTAAATGGCAACCGATGGGTTTTTACGGACACCCGCTGGCGGCTGTAAGGCTACCGGACGACCGCGTGTTTCTGACATACGGTTACCGGGAGAAACCCTGTGGCGTACGGGCCCGGATTTTAAATGCAGAATGTACAGACTTTGCAACCGCAAAGGAAATCATACTTCGTGATGATAACGGACCCGGTACAGACGTGGGCTATTCATGGCCGGTTGTGCTAGATAATAACAAAGTACTGGTCGTTTACTATATAACCAAAGACGACGGTCAGCGCTATATCGGGGGTACGATCCTGGAAGTAGACCCAAAGAAAAAATAGCATATTGATTTTCTGCTTAAAATAAGAGGGGGAGAGGTCGACAGACCTCCCTCCGCTTTATAACTCCTAACATGTAAGATATAACTCAAAATGAAAAGATACTTCGTATATCTGTTTTTTTATTCTTTCATATCCTGCCATCTTTCTGTGGAAGATAAAGTGTACAATTCCGGAATACATATCATACCGGAACCCTTACAGCTGGAAGTTCGACAAGGCGTCTTTCCTGTCAGCAACTCGACCACCCTATCACTGGAAAATGGTGATTGGGAAAAAGAAGCCTCTATATTAATGAATAAGCTGGAAGAAGCAAGCGGATATAAACTCTCTTTTTCGGATAACTCTTCCAATAATTGCATTAGGTTCAAAACGAATGAAAACCTGGGAGAAGAAGGATACGAAATAGAAGTAGACGACCGGCAAATATCACTTTCGGCCGCCACAGAAAAGGGTATGTTTTATGCCATACAAACATTCTTCCAACTCTTACCGGCAGAAATCGAAAGTGCGAAACCATTGAAAATGAAACTATCTGTTCCTGCTGTTAAAATTGCAGACCATCCACGGTTCAGTTACAGAGGAGTGATGATAGACGTGAGCCGCCATTTCTTTACCGTGGAAGAACTGAAAAAACAGATATCCGTGATGGCCATGCTTAAACTGAACCGCCTGCATTTGCATCTGACGGATAATCAGGGATGGCGTATAGCTATCGATAAGTATCCGCAACTGGTTGAATATTCTGCCGTACAGGAAACATATAATGAAGAGTTATACGGTCCTTGCTATTATACAAAAGAAGATATAAAAGAACTGGTTGCCTATGCCGACCGTCATCATATAGAGGTGATACCCGAGATAGAGTTCCCGGGACACAGTTTGTCGGCCCTGGTTCCTTTCCCCGGATTGTCATGTAGTGGCGGACCTTTTAAAAGTGAACAGGTCTTTGGCTATGAAGAGAATGTCTTTTGTGTAGGCAACGACTCCGTATTCACTTTTATGGAAAATGTATTGACGGAAATAGCTGAACTATTTCCAGCCCGCTATTTACACATCGGGGGAGATGAATGTGTTAAGAGATATTGGCAAACATGTCCCCGTTGCCAGGCATTAGCCAAAAGGCTGAACCTCCGCCCAACTCCGGAGCACTCGGTGGAAGAACAATTGCAAAGCTATGCCATCAAACGGATGGAGCGTTTTATCTCCGGTACGTTGGGTAAACGCATGATCGGTTGGGAAGAAATTCTGGAAGGCGGATTGCCTGAAGATGCAACCGTAATGAGCTGGAAAGGCACCGAATGCGGAGCCAAGGCAGCAGCCACAGGCCACGACGTTGTTATGGCTTCCATGGCCGACGGTCTCTACCTATGTGCTGCACAAGGCGCCGATGAAGTAGAACCGGCTGCTATGGGCGGACAATCTTACCTGAAAGACGTATACGATTTCGAGCCGCTTCCAAAAGAGTTGGCTCCCGACAAAAGAAAACATGTAATCGGTACCCAAGCATGCTTATGGAGCGAATGGACGCCCTCCGGAGAATTGTTGGAATACATGCTCTATCCCCGAACCATGGCTTTGGCGGAAACAGCCTGGACAACACCCGAAAAGAAAAACTGGGACGACTTCCTGCGCCGTCTGGAAAACATGCAGGTCCGTTTGGATTTGAAAGGCATCAATTACCACATTCCGCTTCCGGAAGGAGAATTGACGACCAACAAAGTCTTTACCGGAGATTCTGTCGTGTTGGAATTTAAAAACAGCCGTTCCCTGCCTATGGTCTATACGACAGACGGATCAACTCCCGACATGCATGCTCCCTCTTTGCCGGAGCGGTTAGTACTGCACCAGCCGTGTACACTCAAAGTCTGTACAAAGACTGCAAGTGGCAAACTCAGTCCGATACGTACCATAAACGTTGACAAGCAAACACCCAGACCTGCAGTCGACGGTATCTGCAACGGACGAATCCACCTCCGGCTGGCAAACGGCCTTTTTAAGGATCATAACGACTTTGCAAAAGCAGTATACGAAACAGATACGATAATAAACTCTTTTGCTGCATATAATAACAATAAATTCGATTTCAAAACCCCCGGACTGGCATGCTATTCCGGCGAAATCGAAGTACCGGAGACGGGTATTTACACTTTTAAATCGAACGCGGATGAGTTGTGGATTGCAAAAAGACTAGTAGTTTGCAATCCCACCTCTTCCCGCTTTTATGAGCAGAAGACGCAGATCGCCCTCGAAAAAGGTGTTCATTCTTTCGACCTCGTGTTTTCCAACCGCTTGAAAGAAGGATTTGCCACCTGCTGGTACCCAATCGATTTTCAATACCTTCCGCCTTCCGGTGGCGAATGGATAAAAAGCAATTAAAATTTTGTATAAACCATGAAGCACATATATAAACTATTGTTGGCAACTATCCTGTTGGGAAGTTGCCAAACCGACAGAAGTCAGACGGATTTGAATATAAACAGAAATCCGGACGAACTCTTCCTGAATACGACTCCCCATAAAAAAATGATCGTCGACGTCGATATGTGTACCGATGTAGACGACGCTTGTGCCCTGCGGATCGCAACAGCACTCGACGACGACGGCATCATTGACCTGCAAGGAGTAGCCTTTTCCGTAAACGGACCCAATAACCTCGATGCCCTGCGCGGTTTTCTCCTTCACGAAGGCAAGCCCGATGTATTGATAGGAAAAAGCGCGGTAGCCAACCCGCCTGAAGAATCACCCTACTGGGATCTGATGGCCGAATATAGCGATGGCAAGGTGGATGCCTACGAAGCTGTAAAAATGTACCGCAAAATACTCGCCGAAAGCGATACCCCGGTCGATATCGTTACAACCGGCTACACCACCAACATCGAGTGCCTGCTGAAAAGTGAACCTGACGAATACTCCGAGCTTACGGGCCAGGAACTCGTCAAAAGAAAATGCGGACAACTCTACGTCGTAGGCGCAACCTATCCGGAAGGGCGTTGCAACAACATCTGGTTTGCCCCCGCAGCCCGTACGGCGGCAGATTATATCAGCAAGCATTGGCCCTATCCGATACTCTTTTTCACCAACAATGTAGGCGGATTGCTCGTATGCGGCGCCGGCTTGCAACAGGTAGACACCGAACGCAAAGACATCGTAACCCGTGCCTTATACGCCTTCGGAACCGATACCGGACGGCTTGCCTGGGACCCTTTCGGCGTATGGTGTGCCGGATATGCCTGTGGTAAAATCAACCGGCTGGGCTTCAAACGAGTAAATATATTCATTGATACCGAAACGGGTCGCAATACATTTACCGATGCAACCGATGGAAAGCATTACGTCATCTATCCGCTATGCAATAACAAAAACTATTATAATGCCATGATGGATCACCTGTTAATTAAAAAAGCCAAACTTTAATTGCTGACCGAATTATTTAATACCCATTTAAAACACATTTTTTAATACATAAAAGAATATGGAAAAGATAAACAGACGACAGTTCATAAGCCAGTTCGGACTGGCCACAGCAGCCATGTGCGTTTCGCCACGCTTCGCATTTGCCAAGCCACTCGCTTCGGATAAGAAAATCCGTCTGGGCGTAGTTGGCGGCAACTTCGGTTTAGGTTTTTTCTTCCACGAACATCCCAACTGCATCGTTGAAGCTGTGAGCGATCTGGACACCCAACGGAGAAACAAACTGATGGAAGTCTACCAATGTAAAAAATCATACGAATCGCTGGAGAAACTGCTCCGTGATCCCAAAATCGAAGCCGTAGCCCTCTTCACCCCGGCACCCGACCATGTGCGCCACACGATCCAGTGCCTCAAGGCCGGCAAACACGTGCTCTGCGCCGTTCCGGCCGCCATGAACGAAGAAGAATGCCATCAGTTGCTTGAAGCCGTGAAGCGTTCAGGGCTCACCTACATGATGGCCGAAACAACCACCTACCGCGAAGAAACCATGATGGCACAGGAATACTATCGCGCAGGCAAGTTCGGAAACATCTTCAGCAGTGCGGCCCACTACTACCATCCCGGCCTGGAAACCTTGTATTTCGACGAAAACAAGAAACCGACCTGGCGACACGGCCTCCCGCCGATGCTATACCCTACGCATGTTACCTCTTTCCTGATCGCCGTCACCGGCGAAAGACTCGTAAGCGTAGCCTGCAACGGTTGGGGCGATGGAAGCCCGCTGTTGAACAACAACCCTTATGGTAACCCCTTCTGGAATGAGACGGCACTCTTCCGTACCGACAAGGGCAACTCCTTCATGGGCGAAGTATGCTGGCGAGGTGCGCTGGTAGGTGTTGAAAGAGGCCAGTGGCATGGCGACAAAATGAGCTACTATTCCGAATACAAAGGCCTGGGCTCGCATCAGGTAGTCGCCAGCGAAATGCAAGGCAAAGACGAAGGCGGCTTCGTTGTCGACGAACCCGAAATGTACTTTGTCGAAATGAAGCCCTTCTGGAAGACCGGCCTGCCCGGAAAGATCAGCCATATCAGCGGACACGGCAACTCGCATTGTTTCATTACCCACGAGTTCATCAGCTCACTTGTGGAAAACCGCAAGCCCGGGGTCGATGTACATGAAGCGCTGGCTTACACCATCCCTGGTATCATTGCCCACAAATCGGCCATGCACGACGGCGAGTTATTGAAGATACCGGTATTCGATTAAACATTTATACATGTATAAAATATACCATGACTAATACATTTTTACATTTTTTTTCATGCTATAGAATTGTGTGATAACCAATGCAGCCGGTCTGTGACAGATCGGCTGCATTCTTGTATGTTCTGCCTTCAGTGATGTTCCACTTGTAAGGAATGGCGTAATATAGGTAGTTCCCCGACTAATTCTCCTTCTTGGAAATAAAATTTGAAAAATTTCAGTAAGAAATTGAGTACAATTTTTTAATATTAAAGTCTGTATAATAAATAAAGGAAAATGAGCGACCAGATGCACATAGATAGTCTATGGAAGCGCTTTCTTAAAGGCGACGACCGAGCATATACAGAGTTGTACAACCTGTATATAGACGACTTGTTCGCCTACGGCATGCACTTTACCACCAACCGCGAGTCGGTTAAAGATTGTATTCAGGAGGTTTTTATCTCTCTCTATAAAGATCGTTCCAAACAAAGGAAAGTAAATAATATAAAAAATTACCTCTTTGTATCGTTGAAAAACGAATTGTTCGATCTGTTCAAAAAAAGTGTTGAATATTATCAGATAGAGACAATAGAACCTGTTTTTCAAACGGAATATTCCGTAGAAGACCAGTTTCTGAAAAATGAGACTGCTAGTAATAATGTTGCCAGGGTGAAAAAACTTTTGCAGGTCTTGTCGCCCAAGCAAAACGAAGTGATCTATTATCGCTATGTAGAAGAGATGTCGTACGATGAAATAGGAGAACTGATGCACATGAACAATCAATCTGTACGTAACCTGGTTCATCGCTCTATCCTGAAGATAAGAGAACTCATGCATAATGATATATTTGTTCGTTTTTGATAAATTGATTATTGGATTAACAAGATGGAGAAGAAATATAAGAAATATAAGAAATATACAGTAGATGAATTATTGCAGGATGATTATTTCATATCATCTATCTTGCATCCTACACAGGAGAGCCGCGAGTTTTGGGATTTTCTGATACAAAGTGGCAACTTGTCGGCACAGGATTTTGAAGAAGCGGCTTTTTTTATCGAGGTAGTACACTCTCCTAAAGAAAAACTCCTTCGTAAAGAAAAAGAAGCATTGTGGAGTAAAATAGAAATAGAAAATAAAAGTTCTCTGAAGAAAAAAATACGGACGCTTTATGCCGCCTGCTTCTCGGCCGTGGCATGTGTATTCATTTTGTTGGGTGTATCGTTCTATTTCTTTTATGAAAGCAACCGGCAGGGAGATAATATGATTGATATGATTGCCGCTTTCAAAAAAGAGAAGAATGTACAGCCCGGATCAGACATTTGCCTGGTGTTGTCGGACAACAAACAAATGAGATTTGAAGAAGACAATACAGATGTCAAATACGACGATAAAGGACAAATCAAGGTCAATTCCCAAACGGTAATGGAGGGAAATAAGGATAAAAAGGCAGTTGGCGATAAAAAAGAAAAAGAGGCGACAGTTACCTATAACCAGTTAATCGTGCCTAAAGGCAAACATTCCACCTTGTTGCTGTCCGACGGCACCAAACTTTGGGTGAATGCCGGGTCGCATGTCATATTTCCCGTCTCGTTCAAAGGCGATAAGAGGGAGATCTATGTAGATGGCGAAGTCTTTCTCGACGTAACCCGCAACGAAGGCAATCCCTTTGTTGTGAAAACAGACCGGATGGCTGTCGAGGTGTTGGGAACCTCCTTTAATGTCAAGTCGTATGGTCATGAAGAGATGGATGATGTCGTATTGGTGACAGGTTCCGTACATGTCCGCACGGAAGCTGGCCGGAAAGCCGAGTTGATTCCCAATCAACGGTTCCGGTGTACATCGGCCGGCGATGTGGATATTCAGACTGTAGATGTATATGATTATATATCCTGGAAAGATGGTTTGTTGCAATATAAAAAAGAACGTCTATCCGTCATATTGCAGCGATTGTCGGATTATTATGGAAAACCGATCCAATGGGAGCCGGAATTGGAACGCCTGACTTGCTCGGGTAAACTGGATTTGAAGGATGATATGGAAAAAGTCTTGAACGGATTAACCAAGATGATTCCCGTAAAGTTCGTGAAACAAGATGATTGCTATTATTTTAGCGTAACCCCCTTAAACAGCAAGCCTATGGAGTAATGAGTATAAAAAACCGGATAACATACCCCTACATTATCCGGCATAATTCAAATTGAAAATTTCACAGAGTATCAACTTAAATCAATACAAATGTATGATAAATAATTTAAAAGGCAGCCATACGCATGCCGTTTTTAGTAGATTCATTCGGATTATGAAACTGATAAACCTATTCTTCATAGCAGGTATATGTTTCGCGAATGCTGCAAGCAGTTATTCGCAGTCCACTTTGTTAACCTTGGAAGCAGACAACAATACCCTGGAAGAAGTATTCAAAATGATAGAAAAAAATAGCGAATATGTTTTTTTCTATAGTGACAAAGCTGTTAACCTAAAGAAAAAGGTCAGTATTAATGTGAAAGATCAGACGATCGACAAAATACTCGATCAAGTGTTGCTGCAAACCGGAAACGCTTATTCGATCGACGACCGCCAGGTGTTCATCGGCGCCGCAGCAAAAAACAAACGAAACACCACTCCACTGCCCGCGGTTGCGCAGGTAGAGCGCATCGATGTGACAGGCGTTGTTCAGGATAAAGCAGGAGAACCTGTTATCGGAGCAACTGTTGTGGAGAAGGATAATCCGACGCATGGTACCATTACCGACCTGGACGGCCGTTTTGAGTTGCGTGGTGTACCTAAGAATGCTGTATTGCAGTTCTCTTTTGTAGGTATGCAAGCAAAGGATGTGGCTGTGAACGGAAAGAAAATATTCAATGTCATTTTGGAGCCAAATACAGTCCTGGATGAAGTCGTTGTCGTTGGATATGGCACACAGTCAAGGGCTACATTGACTACCTCTGTCTCCAAGATGGATACGAAAGCGCTTGAGAGCGTACCTTATTCAAACCTTGTTACAGCGTTGCAAGGAACCGTATCCGGTGTCAGAGTACAGTCTACTACCGGACAGCCGGGTGCAAACCCCCGTATCATCGTGCGTGGCGGTACCTCAATCAACAGCCCCGATGGCGCTGATCCGATCTATATCGTGGACGGTGTGATCCGTAACGATATCGATGGTATTAATTCGGATGATATCGAGTCTATGCAGGTACTGAAAGATGCCGCATCCACTGCCATCTATGGTGCACGCGGATCAAACGGTGTCGTTCTGATTACAACAAAAACAGGTAAAGCCGGAAAAACCAGTGTCACTTATAAATACGACCTTACACTTTCCCAGGTAGGAAAAAGATATGATATGGCATCTGCCCGCGACTATATCTATTATAGCCGTATCGGACATCAGATTGCCGATCAGCGCTGGGGATTCGGCCTGAATGATCTTTATACGGCCACAGGTGCCGGTACGGGTAACGACCTGACAGCGAATACAACTTATACAACACAATATCTGACTCCGGAAAACAAACATAAATTGAACGAAGGATGGGAAAGTATGCCCGACCCGATCGATCCGTCGAAAACCATCATCTTCAAAGGGACAGACTGGCAGGACGTGTTGTTCCGTACAGCCGTTTCACATAATCATAATGTCAACGTTTCGGGTGGTTCCGAAACAGCTACTTTCAATGCCAGTGCAGGCTATATGAAGAATGAGGGTACCGTTATCACTACATACTATGATCGTTTGACATTCAACCTGGGTGGAGAAGTGAAGCTGCGTCCTAACCTGAAGATCGGCGGACGTGCTTCCTATAGTAAGTATACCAATAACGGTGTGAATGAAACAAGTATCTTTGCTCGTGCCATCGGACAGGCGCCGACAACGAAATATACTTTCGAAGACGGTACGCTTTCTCCCGGTATCAAAGGGAACGGAAACCCGGCTTATCATTTGCATCGGAATACCAATAAGAATAGCGATGAGAATATCACGTTCATCTTCGATGGAAACTGGGAGATTATTCCGGGCCTGACATTTGCGCCGTCATTCTCTATTTGGAAAGAAGCTTTGGATACATATTCCTTTACCCCTTCTTACAAGGATGGTGTGAACAACGTGAATACAGTACGCCCGGCTAGTGCCAGTTATTCTAAATGGTGGCAGACACAGGCGGATGCCGTGTTGACATACAATAAAGATTTTACGGATCATCACTTGAACGTCATGGCTGGTTATTCCTACTATTTCAAGTCGAGCTATGGCATGTCGGCCAGTGGGGATGGTGCGTTGACCGACTTGATTCCGACGTTGAACGCGGTTTCCAATTACAAGCATATGACCAGCAATTTGTCGAAACAGATTATGTTGGGTTATTTCGGAAGAATCAATTACAATTACAAACAGCGCTATCTGTTGTCGGTGAATGCCCGCTACGATGCTTCTTCTATGCTGGGTAGAGAGCATAAATGGGGGTTCTTCCCCGGCGCTTCTATCGGATGGAATGTGCATGAAGAAGCTTTCTGGAAAGATATGAATGCAGATGCTTTCCGTTTGAAACTGAGAGGCAGTTATGGTGTCAATGGTAATATTACCGGCATGGGACCGTATACGGCGCAGGGCGAATACGCTGTTGGCGAGGGAAGGTATATGTGGGTAAACGGAATTGCGAATAAGGTTTTGCCGAATGAAGATTTGAAATGGGAACAATCGAAAACGTTCGATGTCGGTGTGGATGTCGGTTTGTTCGATCAGCGTGTAGATGTTATTTTCGATTATTTCAATCGTAGAACTGATGATTTGATTACGCAGTTGCCGATGCCTTTGTCGTCTGGTTTTGATGTGATTACTACTAACTACGGTAGTTTGAACAACCGCGGTATCGAAGTAGAGGTGAAGGTGCAGGTAATGCCGAAAAGATCCGAATTGCAGTGGGAGTTAGGTTTCAACGCCTCTCATGTGAAAACCAAGATTCGTAAACTTCCGGAAAACGGTGTGGAAAGAAACCGGGTAGGAGGTTATTATGCCTGGAATCCGGAAATCAACGACTACGACTGGGTAGGTGGTCTTCAGGAAGGTGGCCGGATCGGTGATCTTTTTGCCTGGAAGTCGTTGGGAATCTATGCTACCGATGAGGAAGCGAAGGCGGACCCCGTGGTTGATATGATGGACCCGTATGAAGATAAGACCAAATACGGTGGTGATACCCGCTGGTATGATGCCGATGGTAATGGCCAAATCGATGAGAAAGATATTTGTTATATGGGTAATACGTATCCGAAGTGGACAGGCGGTATTTCAAGCTCCTGGAGTTGGAAGAATTTCGATTTGTACCTGCGTATGGACTATATGACCGGACATACTATCTTTAACGAACAGAAGATTTTCCTTTGTGGACGCTGGGCTGGTAATCTCAATATACCGCAGGAAATGATCGACAAGAGCTGGAAAAAGCAAGGTGACATAGCTGCATTGCCGGTGTATATACCGAATGAAGATTATAACTTGTGGAGAGGTGGCGATTGGTATGGATTGGGTATGATGAACTCTGAATTTTATGAATCGGGTAATTACCTTTGCATCAGAGAGCTTACGTTGGGTTATAAACTGCCGCTTACAGGTATGATGAGTAGAATTTTTCAGAACCTGAAAGTGAATGTAACCGGAAACAACCTTCATTATTTCACGAAATATTCGGGTGCGAATCCCGAGTTCGGAGGAAAAGATTCAGGGCGTTATCCTCTTCCCAGAAATGTGATTTTCGGCGTATCTGCTACATTTTAATTTAATTTCGTAAAACTCGATAAGTTATGAATAAGTATAGTAATTTATTTATATGCCTGTTTGTTCTGTTATTTTGCTCATCATGTGGGGATCTTTTGAACCAGAAGCCTGAGAGTGCTATTACAAACGAGTCTTTTTGGACGAATCAAGATGATGCAACAGGGGTCTTGACGCATTCGTATGTACAACTCAGGTCGATGTCGTGCGGTGAGTTGTTTACGTTGGGAGAATCCAGAAGTGATGTGATTACGAGGGCAGTCACAGGGGATATCTATGAGCGGTATTATAAAAATACGTTGAGCCAGGAATTACCGGGTCCCGACTGGACTTCACTCTATAAGATTGTCAATGAGGCGAATCTGCTTATTAAATATATACCTCGTATCGATGCGGTTGAGGCCACAAAAAATAACTTGTTAGCAGAGGCTTATTCATTGCGGGCTTATCTGTATTTTGTGTTGGTTAAAACCTGGGGCGGTGTTCCGCTCCGGGTAGAGCCCACCGAAGGTTACAATCCGGAAACCGTACATAAAGGCCGGGCTACAGTGGAAGAGGTTTTCAAAGTGATAAAAGAGGATTTGGATAATGCGATCGCTTTGTTCCAGGACAATACTTTCTGGGCCTCCAGAAACCGTTTCTCCCAGCCGTTTGCCAATGCCTTGAAGGCCGATGTTTATTTGTGGACAGCCAAACGGTGCGGCGGAGGGAATGCCGATCTGGAGACTGCTTTGGCGGCTTGCAATGAAGTGCTGAAGGCTGATGTGGCGTTGCTTCCGAACTTTGCCGATCTGTTTGAATTTGGTAATAAAAGCAATGAGGAGATAATCATGTCTATTGCAAACACTATTTATGATGGTGGGGAGAATTATTTTAAGGATAACTATTCCGGAGCAGACGGCGGTATGATAGATCCGATTAGCGGAGAGGTGATAGGTACTACCGGGAATGGTATGGCTTGGACTGTAAGCGATTTGGTTAAAAATCAATTTACAGATGACGATAGCCGGAAAGAGGCTTCTTTTGTCGATGGGTTGAGATATGGTGAAAATAATGAGATGGAGTATCCGGCTTTGATTCGTAAAGGGCGGGGAGTCGTACAAAATGGTCAGAGGTATTTCAGGAGTGATTTCGTTTTATATCGCCTGGCAGACGTGCTGCTTATGAAGGCTGAAGCCAAGAATGCATTGGGACAGGATCCGTCTGAAGAGATGAACCTGATCAGAAAGAGAGCGTATGGTGATAATTTTGACAAACACATCTTTGTGAACCGGTCTAAAGAATTGAATGACGACGAGATTCTGAAAGAAAGATTGCTGGAATTGGTGTTCGAAGGAAAAAGATGGTGGGACCTCATACGATTCGGAAAAGCATTTGATATAGTGCCTTCATTGAATAATAAGAAAGGGCAGGATCACATGTTGTTATGGCCGCTTAGCTTGACTGTATTGACTCGTGAACCGCAAGTCGGACAGACTCCTGGTTGGGGAGACTGATTCTCTTGAAAATAGAATATAGGGATGAGATATTTACTTGTTAGTGTAATAATAAGTATTGGTATTGGTCTGTTTGGTTGTAAACAAGAACAGAATGCTGGGGAAAATACATCACTTCCCCAGCATTTTCAAGTACGAAACGTGATTATTGATGCCGATACGGATAATGAACTGGATGACTTGCTTGCAATCGCTGCTGCTTTGAAGTCGCCTAAGCTGGAAGTCATCGGAATGACTGCTGCGCAATGGGATGGAAGGAATAATACGGTGCGGGAAGGACATGATCCTTGGTGGAATGATAATTCTGCCTATACCAGTTGGCTGATGAATGCCGTATTGGTGCAGTTATTAGATCGGACAGACCTCCCCTTACCCGTGGGAAGTGAGAGGAAGATCGTTTATAAAAAAGGGAGTCCTGAAAATAACCCTCGCAGAAGTGAGGCAACGGATTTTATTATCCGCAAAGCATCAGACTTGCCTCCGGGAGAAAAGTTGACAATCATCAGTACCGGAGCCCTAACGAATGTGGCATCTGCTGTAATGGTGAAGCCTGAAATAGCTAAAAAGATAGCGCTTTACTGGCTTGGGCAAACCTATGATTTTGAAAAGGATTTATGGATAGGCGAACATGAATTTAATGTGGCTAATGACTTGGAGGCCTTTGATCTTCTTTGCGATGCAGAAGATTTGGAGTTCCATATTATGCCTAATAACGTAAGCGGATTACTGCGTTTTCATAATGCCCATTCGATCAATAAGCTTGAAAAGGTGGAAGGTATAGGAACTTTTATAGCGGATCGGTGGAGAAAGAGGATTGGAGACAATATGACTTCTTCCTGGACCATGTGGGATGTAGCTCTTGTTTATGCGATCACAAATCCGGAATGGGCGGAAGAAAAGATGGTAGATACGCCTCCGGGCACAACCAAAAGAAAGGTCGATATATACACGAATATCGATGCGGAGAAAATGGAGAATGAGTTTTGGAATGCTTTAGGTTGTAATGTCCCTCAGGGACAGCAAGCGGCAGCACAGCCACAGATACGAAAAGTAAAAGATGTGGTTATTTATGAAGATCCTAAATTTCATGCAACATTTCCTTCGGCTGTAAAGCTGGGGCCCAATGAGTATACGGTGGCATTCCGGCGTGCACCGGACAGAAGAGTTTTTGGTGAACCTGGGAATGCGCATGTCGATCCTAACAGCTATTTGGTGCAGGTTCATTCGAATGATGGTGAAAACTGGACGAAAGATCCGGAGTTAATCTACGCCCATCCTTTTGGTGGTTCACAGGACCCTTGTTTATTGCAATTAAAGGATGGAACTTTGCTTTGTGCCAGTTACGGCTGGGCTTTTTCCTCTCAGGAGGGTATAGACAATTTAGGAAAACCTGTTTTGCATGAGAGTTGGCATGGTGGTGAAATTGCATTTTTAGGAGGATATATCTTGCGGTCTTTTGACAAGGGGAAAACATGGGAAGATCCGATTATTCCTCCAACGCTGGATTCGGAAATTTATATCAGCGCAACGGGAGAGCCTCTGCCGACTTATAACAGAGGGGCCATGTGCGAAGGTAAAAACGGCAAGATTTATTGGATTGTGGCTGGTCATGATCCAGCCCCGTTAGGAAAAACCAGTAATCATTTGCTTGTATCTGAGGACAAAGGCGAAACCTGGCAGTATTCCGGACTGGTTGCTACCGATGATAGTGTTGCATTCAATGAAGCTTCCGTTTATGAAACACCGAAGGGAGATATAGTCGGTTTTCTACGGACTACTTTGTATGATCATGCATGTATTGCCAGGTCGACCGATGGAGGAAAGACTTTCGAATGGAAATCAATGCAATTCCAGGGGCATCCTTTGGCGGCTCTGAGGCTTCCTGATAATCGTGTGTTGTTGACATATGGCTATCGTCATAAGCCTTTTGGCATCCAGGCAAGAATTTTGAATGCAGAATGTACGGATTATGCCATTTCCGAAGAATTTATACTTCGTGATGATGGTGATGGACCGGATTTAGGTTATCCTTGGCCGATTATGCTGGAAGATAATAGAGTTCTTGTAGTTTATTATTATAATAAAAATGGCCATCGTAATATTGAAGGTACCATTTTGGATATAGACTGTAAAAAATAAAGAAATATATACCTTTAAATTCTAAGATCATGTAAAAGAACGCAGACAGAACAGATGACGCGGATAAACGCAAATTTATTTTATTAAATAACTTTGCCGTAATCTGCGTTCTGTCTGCCTTAATATCAATTATCTTCCGGCAGTGAGTGGATAAAAAATGAAATATGAGATGAAAGATAAATTTAGAATAATTTTGTTGGTCATCTTTTTGACCGGTTGTAAGACATACGAGAACCCGCAGGAAGACAGAAACGTGGATGAGCTGTATCTGAATACCACTCCCGGAAAGGAAATGATATTGGATGTCGATATGTGTACGGATGTGGATGATGTATGTGCGGTAAGGATTGCAACGGCACTTGATGATGATGGGACTATCGATTTAAAGGGTGTCGCATATTCAATAGTCGGAAAGAATAATCTGGAAGCATTGAGAGGTTTCCTGTTATATGAAAATAAACCGGATGTATTGATCGGAAAAAGTATGGCAAACAATCCGGATGAATCCCCTTATTGGGATTTGATGGCAGCATATAACGATGGTAATGTAAATGCGTATGAAGCTGTAAAAATGTATAGAAAGATATTGTCAGAAAGTAATACGCCTGTGGATATTGTCACTACCGGGTATACGACAAATATAGAAGCCCTGTTGAAAAGCCAACCGGATGAATATTCTGATTTGTTGGGGCTTGAGTTAGTAAAACAAAAATGCGGACAGTTGTATATCGTCGGTGGAACTTATCCCGAAGGGCGTTGTAATAATTTTTTCTTTACTAAGGAAGCCCGATTGGCTATTGATTATGTAAGTAAGACCTGGCCTTATCCGATACTATTTTTTACAAATGAAGTGGGGGGAATGCTCAGGTGCGGTGGTCAATTACAGGCTGTGGATATAGATAAGAGGGATATTGTAACTCGTTCATTGGTCGCGTTCGGGACTCAAAACGGTCGTCATGCTTGGGACCCTTTTGGAGTATGGTGTGCCGGGTATGCTTGCGGAAAAATTAACCGGTTAGGTTTCAAACGTGTAAATATAGCCATAGATACTGAAACGGGACGTAATACATTTACAGATGCCGCCGATGGAAAACATTTCGTGATATATCGGTTATGTGATGATGATAATTATTATAATATAATGATGGATCATTTACTAATAAAAAAAGCCAAACTTTAATTGTTAACACATCAAGGATTGAATTTAGTAATAACGTAACTTAATAAAAATAGTAGTATGAAAAACGTAAAAAAATGGTTGATACTAAGTATTTGTGTATTGGCCACAACTTCATTATTTGGCCAACAGGCAGTCGACTGGGCCAATTTCGAACGGTATGCAGAACAGAACAAGACTGTAAAAACACCTTCGAAAGTCGTGTTTATAGGAAATTCGATTACCGAAGGTTGGTGGTATGCTGATTCGTTGTTCTTTAAGAAGAATGAGTTTATAGCTAGAGGAATCAGCGGACAGGTCACATCTCAAATGTTGGTTCGCTTCCGCAAAGATGTGATCGACCTTAAACCTAAAGCGGTAGTAATCCTTGCCGGAGCTAACGACATTGCGGAGAATAACGGTTATATCTCTTTGGAGAATATCAAGGGAAATATTGTCTCTATGATTGAATTGGCTAAACTTCATAAGATAGATGTGATTCTTTGTTCTGTTTTACCTGCTTATGATTTTAGTTGGCATAAGGGACTGAAGCCGGCGGAAAAAATTATCGAGCTGAATAAAATGCTTAAAGCATATGCAGACCGTAATAGAATTACCTATGTAGATTATCACTCTAAAATGGCAGACGAACGGAATGGATTACCTGAAAAGTATTCCGGAGATGGGGTACATCCTAATGCGGAAGGATATAAGGTCATGGAAAATATACTTCTGCCGGTGTTAAAACGGTACTAGCGTTGATTCTTTGATCAAAAAACAGTTTTTTTAATCCATAACTACTAAAATGAAAAATGGAGGATGTGACTATTTTGGCACATCCTCATTTATCTATTTAGTCAAACTCCGTATATAATATCTCTTCGGCATGTTCAACCTGCGATACATGCCCTGTTTTGCTTTGGGGATCCAACAAAGTCCAATGATTGACCACATAAAGTGACACATTTTCTCCGATCAGTTTCTTCAGGCAATCTTCGGTCAGACCTTTTTCTAAACCCCTGTTGATGTATAAATGCCTATCTACGTCTTCCAGACGTAAATAAATGTCTTTCGTTTTAGGGTCACTCTTGACTTTTGCCAGTTTTCCTTGCAGTAAAGAACATTCATCCATTTGAGGGTTACTAATGGGTCTAAAAGTTAACGCACATAAAATAAGAAACAGGCCTGGCAGAGAGAATAATAAAATCATGGTTTTCTTTTTCATACGGTGAGCTTTTAAAGTGTTACTATGATTAATAACGGGCTACAATGTCTTTTCGTATGTTTTTATCTTTATCTTTGCCATAATAACTAATAAACTTATATGGAACGCTTTGCCGCAATAGATTTTGAGACCGCCAATGGGAAACGCAGTAGTGTATGCAGTGTCGGGATTGTCATTATAGAAGATAATCATGTGATCGATCAGGTGTATAGCCTGATCCGCCCGTATCCTAACTATTATACCCAGTGGACAACGGCTGTTCACGGACTGACACCGGAAGATACGAATGAGGCACCTGATTTTGAAGAAGTCTGGGCGAAAATTGCACCGAAGGTTGCCGATTTGCCACTGGTAGCCCACAACAGTCCTTTCGATGAAGGATGCCTGAAAGCTGCACATATGGCCTACGAACTGGCCTATCCCAAATATCAGTTCTATTGTACCTGCCGGTTGTCACGAAAAATGTATCCTTTTCTGGTGAACCATCAGCTACATACTGTGGCTGCCTATTGCGGATATGACCTGAGGAATCACCATCATGCAATGGCGGATGCCTATGCCTGTGCACATATCGCTATTACAATGATGCGGGAAAAAGGTGTAAATACTTTACAGGAATTATTATAAAGGTTTTTCGGATACACCTAGGTCTAATTCGATTTAGAGGTAGGTGTAAATGAATTTAGAGGTACGTCTAAATCAAAATAGACGTACCTCTGTTTTATTTTTTATTGAGAAGACTTTCAATGAATAATGTGATGTCTCCTGAAAAACTATTCGGTTATGTCGGGCGAAGTCTGTTGTTTTCCGGCAATCTTATCTACTACAATCGCAATGGCACCGTCTCCGGTTACATTGCAGGCTGTTCCGAAACTATCCATTGCAATGTAAAGTGCGATCATCAGCGCCTGCAATGTCTCATTGAAACCGAGCATACTTTGCAGCAATCCCAATGCCGCCATGATCGCTCCTCCCGGAACTCCCGGTGCGGCTACCATCGTTATACCCAGCATCATGATGAATCCTGCCATTCCGGCAAAGGTGACCGGTTCTCCGGCCATGTACATGATCGCCATGGCGCAGGCCGTGATCTTCATCGTACTTCCGGAAAGATGGATGGTCGCGCAGAGAGGCACTACAAAAATTGCGATTGTCTCACGGACACCGTTCTTTACCGTCTGGGCCAGTGTCACGGGAATAGTGGCGGCTGACGATTGAGTCCCTAATGCGGTGGCATAAGCCGGCAGCATATTCTTTAACAGCCGGAATGGATTCCTGCCGCTGATACTTCCGGCTACCGTAAACTGGATGAGCAAAAGCAACACGTGGAGCACGAATATCACAATGATCACTTTCAGGAACATCGTTATGATACTCATTACCTGGCCGCTGACTGTCATATTCAGGAAAATACCGAAAATATGCAGGGGAAGCAACGGGATGATTACCGCTTCGATCAATATGGTGATAATTTTCTGGAAGTCATTAAATGCCTCCCGCAGTGTATTACCGCTGATATAGGATAGTCCCAGACCGATTGTGAATGATAGGAGCAGGGCCGTCATTACATCCATCAGAGGCGGCATGGCTACTGTAAAGTAGGGCGTCAGCATGAAATCTTCCGGATTATCCATGGCTGTCAGTTCCGTATTGGCCGGCAGGATATGAGGAAAGATCGCCGAGCTACTGAAAAAGGTAAAGAAGCCTGAAAATATAGTCGAGCCGTAAGCTATCAAAGCCGTAATGGCCAGTAGCTTTCCGGCACCTTTCCCTAAATCGCCGATAGCAGGCGTTACCAGCCCCAGGATAATAAGGGGGATGGAGAACGACAGGAAGTTGCCGAACAACGAATTGAAGGTCACAAAGATACGTGCGATACCATTCGGTAGAAACTGGCCGAATAATACACCGGCAGCAATGGCAATGACTACTTTAGTCAGTAGCGATACTTTCAGCTTTTTCATTTATTCGTTTGATTTTAAACCCGATGGCAGCAACAGTGATGCTCATTAACGGGCTGATTAGATTAAAGAAACAATAAGGTAAATATGTGAATGTGGCGACACCCAGGATGGTTGCCTGTGTCATACCACAAGTATTCCAGGGGATAAGAACAGAGGTGACAGTCACCGAATCTTCCGTTGTGCGGCTTAACAAACGGCTCTCATATCCTTTTTTCTGGTAAATATCCTTGAACATGTTACCGGTCAGGATGATGGAGATATATTGGTCGGCAGTGCAGATATTAAGAAACAGGCCGGAGGCAACCGTTGAAGCAACCAGTCCGACAGTCCGTTTCATAAAACGGATAAATACGGAAGTAATGCTTCCCAACATTCCGCTGGCCGTCATGGCACCACCAAAACACATAGCGCAGATAATCAGCCAGATCGTATTCATCATACCGCTCATACCCCGTGTGGAAACCAGGTCATTCAAATCCGGATTCCCCGTCTGGACCTGGGTACTGCCATAGAAAGTCATGATCAACCCTTTGAACTGCGATTGCATATCCTGAACCGGCAGGCCGGATATTTCCTGTAACAGGTGGGGTTGGAAAAATAAGGCGAATATGCCGGCCAATGTAGCAGAAATGAACAGGGTGATGATGGACGGTATACGTTTAGCGATCAGAATCCCTGTTATGACGGGTACGATCAACAGCCATAAAGAAATATGGAAGGTCTCTCTCAGCGAGGCAGAATACATGGCGATCTGGTCGGTCGCAGTCGCTTCATGTGCGAAACCGGCTATGGTAAAGATTGTCAGTGTAATGATCATGGACGGCACTGTCGTGATCATCATATATTTGATATGCTTGAACAAAGGGGTATCCGTTACTGAAGAGGCGAGGACCGTCGTATCCGAGAGCGGAGATATCTTGTCCCCGAAATAGGCACCGGAGATAATCGCCCCTGCAATCCATCCGTCTTCAAATCCCTGTGCCTGCCCGATTCCCAGCAGGGCGATCCCGATGGTTGCGATTGTTGTCCAGGAACTGCCTGTCATAACGGATACGATCGCACAAATGATACAGGTTGATGCCAGAAAGAAACTGGGATGAATGATCTGCATCCCGTAGTAGATCAGTGTCGGGACGACTCCGCTAATCATCCAGCTGCCGGATAAAGCACCGATGATCAACAGAATGATCAGCGCGGTAGCCACACCGGAGATATTATTGACCATTGCCAGTTCGATCGCTTTCCAGCGCACTTTGCTGTATCCCATAGCAATCAGGCAGCAAACAGCCGTTGCCGTAAGTAATACTACCTGACTTCCTCCGCTTAGTGCATCACTGCCAAAAGTATGAATTGTAACAAATAAAAGGGTTACCAATACAAGTATGGGAACCAGTGAAAGTAAGGGAGAGGGTATCCTTTTGGGAGTATGATCCATTATTATATATATGCTTATGAATTATTTGCCTGCAAAAATACGGAAAATAATGTATATATTGATATCCTGGATTTCATTATCCCAATGACAGATCATCCAAATAAATAAAATTGACAAAATCCCGAATGCAGTTAAACATTTTTTCGTTTAAAACGAGCTTTATCCCCGTTTAAAACGAATTAAATCTTGTTTTAAATGGATCTTGCCTTCGTTTTATACAAGTTTTTGCGGGATATTCGTTTTTCTTATAAAAAAAGTAGTGCTTCATATACCCTCCTTCCTTTTTTCTGCGCCTTTATTAAATGAGTGAGGAACTCATATACTTTTAATTGGAATAAATGGATCAAATAGACAATTACATACAATCATTCCTGAATGGCACTTTAGATGCTGAAGGTCATGCCGCTTTACGGCAATGGATCGAAGAGGCTCCAGAGAACAGAACTTATTTCCATGATACGGTTGCTGTCTGGAAAGCAGGCGGTATTGTATCTAATGCGGATGATTTTAATGTAGAAAAAGCTATCAGCAAATTTATAAAGGAAAATAAATCATCCAACCGGATAAACTTCTATAAGTATGCATTCAGAGTTTCTGCTGTGGCGATTGTCTTTTTGCTCTGTGGTATTTCTTCTCTATTCTTTTTATGGCAATCGGAGAAAACGGCAGTGGAAGCGGTTGAGGAATACAAAGAATATGTAGTAGAGGTTCCTGCTGGGGCAAAATCTAAAGTTACATTCCCGGATGGCTCTGTTGTTTGGTTAAATGCCGGAAGTAAAGTTAAATATGATTCGAATTTTGCGAAGGAATCAAGAAATGTGGCATTATCGGGGGAAGGATATTTTGAAGTAAGTAAGAATGAAGAATTACCCTTTGTGGTGAATACCGGCAATTTATCAGTTAAAGTACTCGGTACAAAGTTCAATCTGAAATCCTATGAAGAAGACTCTGAGGTGAAAGTAACCCTCAAAGAAGGAGCGGTAAGGGTCGGAGATTTTCTGGCCGATGCCGCCCCGGTCGTGCTGAAACCGAACCAGCGGTTCACATTAAGGAAGGCAGATCTGGCAATGCAAGTCGATTTGGTGGATGCCAGCCATATAGAGAACTGGCGGAATGGAGCGATGATATTTGACAAAGTGTCGTTGGAAGAAATAGCTAAAGAACTGCAACGCCTGTATGATATACCTGTCCGGATAGAGAAAGAATCTTTGAAGAGGATAGTTTACTATTCGGATTTTCAAGAGAACGTAACCGTCGAAAAAGTTTTGGAAATATTATCCTCCGGAAATAAATTCAGATATGAGGTAAAGCCGGAACTTATTAGAATTTATAAATAACATTAAGTCTAATCTTTAAAATGAATGTGAATGAAGTAAAAGCAAATCTAACAAAAGGGGTAATAACCGTAGATACCCCATTTCTTAAGTAATTAAAAGTTAAATCTTAAACAAGTGAAGTATGAAAAAAACATTTAGAAAATCTGTTCAGGACTTATTGGCTACAAGAGCAGGACGTCTGGCCAATCTTGCCGGTGTATTTCTTGTTGCCGGAACGCTTACATTAAGTGCAAGCACGTATGCGACTGAACATATGCTTTCCTTAAATCTTAAAAATGCCACGATTCGTGAGGCTATTGAATCCATCAAGAGCCAAAGTGAATTTTCATTCAGTCTGGATGTGAAAGACCTGAATCTGGATGAAAAAGTGTCTGTTTCTCTCGATAATAAATCGATCAATGAAGTATTGGCTGTGTTGTTTAACGGACGGAATGTACGGTATGAAATCAACGATCGTCATATTGTGATTACTCGTGCCGGAAAAGTTGGACCGGAGTCAGTGATGCAACAGACTAAACGGATCACTGGTCGTGTTTTGGATGCAAATAATGAACCTGTTATCGGGGCAAACGTAGTAGTGGATGGAACGACAATCGGTACGGTTACAGATGTGGACGGAAACTTTACATTGGATGTTCCTGACGGAGCTACATTGAAGATCTCCTATATAGGTTATATAGAACAAACTATTCCGGTTGGAAATAAGTCGGTTATCTCTGTTATCTTGAAAGAAGATTCACAGGCTTTGGATGAAGTCGTTGTGGTTGGTTTCGGTACGCAGAAAAAATTGAATCTGACAGGTGCGGTAACGGCTGTAACCGGTGAAGAGATGTCTAAACGTCCGGTAACGAATACGGCGACAATGTTACAGGGGCAGGTTCCTGGGTTGCGTGTAAATCAAGGACTGGGTACTCCGGGGGATGAGTCTACTTCTTTCCGTGTACGTGGTCAGGGTACTTTCTCAAGTGCAGGTTCCGATCCGTTGGTTTTAATTAATGGTGTTCCCGGTAGTATTTCCAATCTGGACCCGAGTGTAATTGAAAGTGTTTCGGTACTGAAGGACGCTGCATCTGCTGCGATCTATGGTGCTCGTGCAGCGAATGGGGTGATTCTTGTTACAACTAAACAGGGGGCGGACCTGGGGGATGGTAAAGCTCATATTTCATATCATGGGAACGTAGGTTTATATAATCCGACTCGTATGTATGATCTGGTGACTAACTCTGTCGAATATATGGAATTATATAATTTGGCACAGAAAAATTCAGGTACGGGCAAAGCTTATACACAAGAACAGATCGATGCATATCGAAATGGCGGAGGAAGTGACCAGTATCCGAATTTCGATTGGCTCGATTATATGTTCAGGACGGCTGTCGTACAGAATCATAACTTGTCCGTTGCAGGAAATTCAGGGAAAACAACTTATAATGTAGCTTTGAATTTTGTAAATCAACCGGGTACATTAAAAGGGTTTGAATATCAGAAATATAATGCGACGGTAGATTTGACTTCTCAGATTACTGATTTCATCAAGATCGGTACTTACACCAGTATGATGTATGGAGATCGTACTCAGCCGCGTCAGGGACAGGATGATGTTTTGTTGTCAACGATGTCACAAGCTCCGACTTATATGCCGTGGTTGCCGGATGATGGTTCCGGAGTGCGTCGTTGGACAGGCTCTGCTTATCCGCATGAAGATCATAATAAAAATATGCCTGCCATTATTGCATCGAATACATCAAAGAAATTCCAGAATTTTGACATTAATGCTCAATTATGGGTTGAAGTGAACCTTGCAAAAGGTTTGACATGGCATACAAAAGGCGCCGTTCGTTTGGAGTCTAATAAATCAAAAGAATGGGGTGGTTCGGATGAACCTGTCTATGATTATCATACAGGTGTGAAGACTGGAAATCTGGATAAAGGAAGTAATGGTCTGACAGTGGAAGATCAACGTCGTTTTTATCAGAATTTGTATACGTATTTAAAATATGATTATACAACTCCGAATACCGATCATAATTTTAGTATTATGGCAGGTTACAACCAGGAGTCAGAGAAATATGAAACGTTAAAAGCTTATAGGAAAGAGTTTGCTTTTGATCTGCCGGTTATCGATGCAGGTTCTAATGCAAATTGGTCTAATGGGGGAAAACAGGAAGAATGGGCTATTCAGTCTGTATTCGGCCGTTTGAACTATAACTTTAAAGAACGTTATTTGTTTGAAGCAAATATGCGTTATGACGGTACTTCCCGTATTTCTTCTGAAAACCGCTGGGGTATCTTCCCGTCTTTCTCTGCCGGTTGGCGTCTTACGGAAGAAGATTTTATTAAAAACTTGAATTTGACTTGGTTGAATAATGCCAAATTGCGTGCATCTTGGGGACAATTGGGTAATCAGAATATTGGTTTGTATCCTTATCAGGCTATGATAGAAAGTGTTTCCAATTATCCGTTTGACAAGAAAACAGAAACAGTCGGTTATCAGCAAAAAGCTTATGCAAACCGTGATATTAAATGGGAAACAACGACTATTACTGATGTGGGTGTTGATTTACAGGTATTCAATGGTTTGAGTATGACTTTTGACTGGTATAAGAAAACCACTTCTGATATTTTACGTTCATCACAGGTGTCTTATTTATTAGGACTTTCTGCACCGACTGTAAATAATGGAGAAGTTGAAAATAAAGGTTTTGAAATTGCATTTAACTATAATAATATGATTTCAGACGGCGTTTTCAAAGGTTTGCAGTATAATGCTGGTGTCTATTTCGATCGTTCAAGAAACAAACTGACTCAGTTTGGTGCCGAAGAAATCGATGGGTACAAACTGAGAAGAGAAGGACTTCCTTATAATGAATATTATATGTTGGAATGTATCGGTGTTTTTGCTACGGAAGATGAAGTGAAAAATTCACCCAAACAGTTTAATGATAATACATTACCGGGCGACTTGAAATATAAGGATCAAAATAATGACGGTGTAATCGATAACGACGACCGTATTCCGATGTCCGGACGTTTCCCGGGTTTTGAATATTCAGTAAATGCCGGTGTAAGTTGGAAAGGTTTTGATTTATCCTTATTAGGACAAGGTGTTTCCGGAAAGAAATGGTATACAACTGATTGGGGGATGCAGCCCTTCCGCCAAGGCTCTGCTCCGACTCGTGAGTATATAGAAGGTATGTGGACAGAGGAAAATCCTTATAATGCAAAACATCCGAGATTGTATAACGATAATTTGGGTGGCAATAAGAATACAAGAGCAAATAGTTATTTCTTGCAGAGTGCCTCTTATTTCCGCTTGAAGAATTTGACTTTTGGATATACTTTGCCTAAATCTGTTACGGATAAGGTAAAAATGTCGAAAGTCAGAGTTTATTTCTCCGGAGATAATTTGTTGACATTTACAAAATATTATGGTTTGGATCCTGAACGTAATGATGACGGTCGTGCAGCCCAGTATCCGCAGAACCGGATTTGTTCATTTGGTTTAAATGTTGAATTTTAAAAGTAGAATGCAATGAAAAGAGTAATAAATATAATATTGGCTTCGGCTTTATTGGTGGGTTCTACGACATCTTGTAGTGATTTCTTACAGAAAGATCCTCCTTCTTCACCATCACAGTCTATTTTCTGGCAGAAGAAAAGTGATTTTGATTCAGCATTGGCAGGAAGTTTTTCCATGATGTATGAATGGCCCGGAGTTATGTCACAGATTGTGGCTTGTTTCGATAATCTGACAGATAACTCTATTTGTCAGCATAATGAGTCTACTTATGGTAGTTCACAAACGATTGCATTAGGTGATTTAGATCCGAATACCGGTGGATATGTTTCTTATATGTATGATCATTGTTACAGAGGCATTGCCCGTATTCATTTGGTCATGGAGAATCTGGAAACTTACCAGGGTGCGGATATGTCGGAAGCAGACAAGAGTTTTATTATGGCGCAATGCAAAGCGTTGAGAGCTTACTATTATTCTTGGTTGTATCAATGTTATCGGGAAGTTCCTTTGGTAACATCTTCTTTGACAACGGAAAATATGTATCAGCCGAAAGCTACCCGTGCTGAAGTGTATGCCCAGATTATAAAGGACTTTGACGAGGCGATAGCTGCTTTACCCGATAAGCCTTATTCCGATTCACAAATGAGCGGATATTTTACTCCGGGGGCGATGAAGGCGTTCAAGGCACGTCTAATGCTGGCCGAGGCTTATGATGACAATGGCAATGCGGATGCATCAAAAATGGGTGCAATCGTAACATTGCTGGAAGGTATTCAGGGGTATGAGTTAGCTGATAGAATGAGAGATAACTTTATTTCTGCACAACAATTGGCTTCTCCTGAAATCATGTTCTCTGTCCGTTATTTGGCTCCTAATACTACGCATAGTATGGACTTGTATTATGGGGCGTGGACAACATGTGGAGTAACCCGTGATTTGGTAAATGCATTTGAGTGTACAGATGGTTTGAAATGGGGCGAATCTCCATTGACTGCAACAGTCGATGAATCTTTGTTAGCAACGGGAGCTTTGTCAGATGCCAATAAGGCAGAAAGAGAAAAGTTATTCTCTGGTACAAATGGAGTTCATATTCGTGATCGTCGCTTGTATGAAACGGTTTGTCACAGTGGAGTAGCTCTTTTCCCGGATGAAGGATATGAAGAAAATGGACCTATTACAATAACAAATCAGATGCAGACTGGTTTTGGTATGATGAAATTACTTCAGCCGACAACAGAAATGCCAAGTTATTCAACGATCTCTGATGCAGATGTTGTTATTCTCCGTTATGCTGAAGTATTAATGATGATTGCTGAAGCTGAAAACGAAGCAAATGGACCGACTCAAAAAGTTTACGATGCTGTTAATAAAGTGCGTGTACGGTCAGGACAACCGGAGTTGCCTGCTGGTCTGACAAAAGATCAGATGCGTGAACGTATTCGTAACGAATGGCGTGTGGAATTTGTATTTGAAGGTCATCGCTATTTTCAGCTGAAACGATGGAAGTTAATGGACAAACTTGTGAATGGTGCGTCAGACCCTGCTTTGCCAACTTATGTAAAGGTCTTTAAGCCGGCATTCTATTATTTCCCATTACCACAAAGTGAAATTGATAAAGCCGGTGGCGTTTTGGTTCAGGATCCGAATTATAAATAAACCAATTCGTTAACAGTGATAGACAATACCGGATGAATAAATTTCTTTTATTCCATAAGTTGGGTATTGCTATTGAAAATTAACTGCTTTACATATGTACTATAGTGACTAAAAAAAACGGTCGTTTTTTCTAGTCATTTTTCATGTTGACCAGACAAAATCAATTCGGACATCTAAAAGTACTAAAAATCTGTGAGATACCATCTAATTGACAGCATAAAAATCAAAAGATTTTCTTGAAAAATAGTGACTAAAAAAAACGACCGTTTTTTCTAGTCACACATAGTTTTTACTAAAACTTTATGTGGTATGTATTGTGTTGATCTTTAAAGTAATACGGGGATTTATAGCAATATCTTTATTGTGTTATGATGGATACTCGTGATGAATTAGTGGAGTTGCAACAAGGAAACCATAAAATTTTTGAATGCTTATTCAAAAAGTACTATGTTTTTCTTTGCTATGAAGCACGTTCTTACATCACGGAAAAACACATAATCGAAGAGATTGTCGGAGATGTCTTCCGCTGGTTATGGGAGAACAGGGAAACGTTGGTTATTACAACTTCTATCCGGGCTTATCTGGTACGGGCTGTTCATAACGCTTGTTTGTCGTATCTGAGACGAAATCAACCTGAATATATTGAAATTGATGACAATATAGCAGAAAGGAATACATTGTTTTCACTGGATGAATCTCCTCTCGATTATGTTCTCTCCAAAGAACTGATAGAGCGGGTTGGTAAAGCGGTGAAAGAATTGCCTCCTCAATATAAAAGGGTTTTTGAGCTTAGCCGATATAAAAATCTAACCTATGCGGAGATTTCGGAAGAAATGGGTGTTTCCGTGAATGCCGTTAAATTGTATCAGAAAAAGGCGTTGGCACAACTCCGGCAGGTTTTGAAAGAGTATTTACCGGCTTCTCCGGACTGATCGGATTGAAGTAAATTGTTATCATTCGGGCATAAATAGATCCTATTTCGTAGATTATTAACTTTTTTATGAACGAAAAGTAACATAATCTCAAAATATAAATGCATCTTTGTTGCGATAAGAAATGATCGGCTTATCAGTTGTCGGCTTGTTAACGCAACAACAATAATAAATACTTATGAAAAAGATTCTTATACTTATTGTTTTGTTGGGATTACTGTATCCTGACCGACCGCTTGCACAGAATAGTATCAAGCTGTATCCTTATCAAATGATCCCGTCTCATCATCCCGATTACCTGCGTCATCATGTGAAATCACCGGATGCTTCTTTCTTTCATGACAAAATTCAATTTATAGCACTACGTGACCTTTCCGGAGATTATAAACAAAAACTCGATCAGTGGGTGGATAAGGATAAGCTCGGGGATATTTTGTGGGTTTCCTATCCGCTGGTTTTTCAGGATAATCTGAAAGAGGTCGTTGCCGAGATAAAGAAAAGAAACCTGTATCTGTTTGACCTTTGGGGATATATCCCGGGTTCGGGGCCTGGCGGATATTGGACGCAGTTCGTTATTCCCGACGGTGTACTCGATCTTTTCGAGAAAGAACTGGGCGACCGTTGGCTGGGTATGGATAACGGTGAACAGGATGGCCGGTATGTCGGTAGTTTTGCTCCGCGAATGTATCCGTTGGGAGCAGACCGCAAACAACAATACTTTAACTTCCAGCGTCATTTCCAGGAAATGGGCGATCAGCTGGGGAATAAAATGGCAACTCTTGTCTCCCTGAACTTTGGACATTATTTCCTGAAAGAAGGAGTTTATACATTGATAGGGGCGGAAACGGCCCAGGGATTGCCTAACTCGCAGATTTATTATTCCTTTATCCGCGGAGCCGGTAAGCAATATGGCGTTAACTGGTTTGGTAATGCTTCCGTATGGAACCGTTGGGGATATAAGACATACGATTCGAATGCTACCGGTATAGATGATGACTACAACAGTGGCGGCCCGTTGAAAGGGACCTCGCTCGGATTGCTGAAACGGTTGATCTATACTCATTTGATGTACGATTGTGTGGCTGTCGGTTTCGAAGGGTCTATGCGGATAGACGACAAGAAGCTGAGTCCTATCGGTAAGATACAGCAGAGTGCGGTTAAATGGGTAGATAAATATGGTGATCCGGGTGTGATGTATACACCCGTTGCTTTGATGACCGATTTCTTTTCCGGCTGGTCTTTCCCGCGTCATCTTTATTCCAGGCAGGCTTATAAAGTGTGGGGAAATCTGCCGTATGAGTTGCCGGATTATCTGACGGACGGGATGCTCGATATTTTATATCCCGGCTATCAGGATGCTTCCTATTATAAAGATGAAAGAGGGTTTATTGCCCCTAATCCTTATGGCGATATTGCCGATTGTCTGATGAGTGATGCGCCGCAATGGGTTTTGCAGCAGTATCCGGTACTGGTCATTGCCGATGAGCTTCGTCCGGGAAAAGAAATCAACGATAAACTGGAAACTTATGTGAATGAAGGCGGGCATCTGATTATCACTGCCGGTTCACTGAAAAACATGCCGGACGGAATTGCCGGTGTCCGTGCCGGAAACAAAACGACCGTGTGCTCAGGTCCGGTGACTTACAAAGGACAGTCGTTAAACGAGCGTGTTCCTTATACGTTGGCTGAGTTGATTTATCCGGCATCTGCGACAATTCTGCAAAAATCTAACGAACTGCCGGCCGCTATCGAGTTGAATGCCGGAAAAGGAAAGATTACTGTTATCGCATCACCTTACGGTGTTACCGAACAACCGCAATGTGAACTTCCTGTCAAGGTGAAGGAAGAAATGCCGCTGGATAAACCCTACCCGATATTAAACCATGTGAAAGCATTGATGGGAGATATTTTCTCTTCCGTACAACTGTTCGAAACCAACCCGGAACTGAGCCTTGTAACCTGTTCCAGAGGCAATGGCGAATATACTGTTCTGATATCCAACGAACATTGGACACCGAAGGAGTTTTCCATCCGGACAAAGACCGGAAAGATTGTTTCTATCAAAGAATTACCGACAGACTGTTCGGAAATGAAAGCCGTTGGATATACGCCTAAAGTGGCTGTAAATACCTCCTTCGGTAAAAATACCTCCAATACGATTGCCGGCGGTAATGTGCGCGTTTTCCGTGTCCGGTTGAATCATGAAGCGGATATAACCGTTATGCCGGAAAGTACCCCGGTACCGAATGTTACGGGACGTTCGCTTGTTTTACGCAATATCTCGGATGTAAAGGAAGAGATTTTGTCGCGTCCGACTTTCTTCGAACATTATGACCGTGTGGTGATTGACTGGCGTTATCTGAATAATAAGGAAAAAGAAACGTTGAAGCATGAATCCGGTTGGTTGGGACGCCAGAAATTGAAAATAACGGTAGATTTGACTTCCGGATTGAATCTGTATCCTGATTTGAGGATCGTAAATAATGATCCTCCTTTCTATCAGAAGAGCATGGATATCATGAAGCGCGTTATTGATAAGATGGAAATATTGGGCGCCGATGAATTATTGATTTCTACCCAGCGGACCATTGAAAATAATTATACGATGGAACAGTTCTATGCTTCTTTGAAAGAATCGTTCCAGGTTTTGTCTGATTATGCTGCGGAAAAGAATATCCGGTTGGTATTGCGGCAAGCCGTTTCCCGTACCCCGGATACCATAGAGGGGTTGCAGAAACTGGTGAATGAGGTGAACCGTCCGAACTTTACCCTGGCTCCGGCTTTATCTTTGTTGTTGAACGATGAAGCGAACCTGGACGGTAATCTTTCCCGGTTGAAACAGATGGATATAAAGGATCTTCTTATTTCTGTCCCTGAAAAAGATATTCACAATCAATTATGGAATACGAATGCTCCGGTTTATAAATCCGGGCAGACAGAAACTATACGTAAGATATTATCTGCATTCCCGGATGCGCATTATATTATGGATGGTCTGTATAATTCGCAGGATGAAGAATATCTGGACGGAAAAGAATTAGACAAACTTGTTACTAAAAAATAATCGCCTATGTGGAAGAAATTATTGATTACAGGATGTATGGCTTTCTGCCTGTTGGGGGGAAGCGTGTTATCTGCACAACCGAGTTGTGAGACAAAAGAAGAAGTTACGTCCGAACAGCTGAACAGGACGAAGAAAGGCCTGGACGCTATGATGAAAGAGTTGAAGAACAACTCCTGGTATCAGTCTGAATTGAACAAGGTAGCATCGTTGGCTACACCGTCTGAACAGATGCAGGCTTATAAGAGTCTGGCCGGCCGTTTGATTTCCGTACTGGAAATACAGGCCGAACTGGAATGGATGAAACCGGAAGCTATTCAGGAGGCTTTGGGTATCATGAAAAAGAGTTCGGGCTTTGATGTAAATCTGGCTGAAAAACGTTTCAGTGAATTGAAGTCTCTGCTGGCCGGAGGTTTTGCCGGAATCTATACCGGAGATCAACAAGCACTCGACAAGGCTAATAAGGCGTTGGCTCTGAAACGCGAGTTGATGCTGATGAGTCCGGATGTGAATGTCGATAAGATGTTGACCGTTAAATTCAACTTAGGAGAACGGGCCAACTTTGTCGGAGCCGGAAGCCTGGGTATCCAGCCGAACAACTGGTCGAATCTTAGCTCTGCCAGCCGTAAGAATTTTAAGGCGGAACTGGTGGAATTGTCCGGCTTGAAGAGCGGAAACCTTCAGGAAAAGACGGTTTATAAACCGGCAGTAGAGGGTTCCTCCGTGACCGACCTGGTGTTGAACTGGGATGGGAAACGCTTGATGTTTACAGCATTGGATACGACACGCAGATGGCAGGTGCACGAAATCAATCTGGAAGGCGGCAATGCCCGGCAGGTAACCAACATTCCGGAGCCTGACCTGGAGTTCTTTGATGCGACTTATCTGCCCGATGGACGTATGCTGGCGATCTCTAATATCGGTTATCAGGGCGTACCTTGCGTAAACGGTAGTGATGCGGTGGGTAATATGGTTTTATATGATCCCAGTAACGGTGACCTGCGCCGTCTGACATTCGATCAGGATGCGAACTGGCATCCGGTAGTGATGGCAAACGGTAAGGTGATGTATGTCCGTTGGGAATATACGGATTTGACTCACTATTTCTCCCGTATCGTGATGCATATGAATCCGGACGGAACCGAACAGAAATCGTTATATGGTAGCGGTTCCATGTTCCCGAACAGTATCTTCGACGTGCAGCCGCTGCCGAAGCGGACGAACCGTTTTGTCGGTGTTATCTCCGGTCACCACGGGGTAGCCCGTTCAGGCCGTCTGATGATTTTCGATCCGGCAAAGAGCCGTAAGGAAGAGAAAGGTATGATACAGGAATTGCCGTTCCGTGGCCGTCCGATTATTCCGGAGGTAAAAGATGAACTGGTAAACGGTGTGTGGCCGCAATTCATCAAACCGTATCCGCTGACCGACGAGACTTTCCTGGTAACGGCCAAACTGTCTCCGTACAGCCGTTGGGGAATCTATCTGGTGGATATTTATGATAACCTGACATTAGTTGCCAATGCCGACGATGCCGGTATGATCTATTCCGTTCCGGTGAAAAGTACTCCGGTACCTCCGGCAATCCCGGATCGTATCAAACCGAATGAAAAGGAAGCGACTGTCTTTATCCAGGATATTTATGAGGGCGAAGGACTGAGAGGCGTTCCCCGCGGACAGATCAAGTCATTCCGTGTCTATGCGTATGAATATGCTTATCGCAGAACGCTGTCCGACCATTATAATCACGGTATCCAGGCCGGATGGGATATCAAGCGTCTGCTGGGAACCGTTCCGGTAGAAGAGGATGGCTCTGCTATCTTTAAGATTCCGGCCAATACGCCTGTCTCCCTCCAACCGCTCGATGCGGACGGACGTGCCGTACAATGGATGCGTAGCTGGTTGACCGGTATGCCGGGCGAAGTGGTATCCTGTGTGGGCTGCCATGAAGATCAGAACACCATTCCGGTTCCGAAAAGGGTTGCTGCATCTACCCGCAAACCGCATGAATTGAAGATTGCCGATGGCGGTGTCCGTTCTTATACCTTTAAATATGAGATACAACCGATTCTCGACCGTGCCTGTGTGGCTTGCCATGATGGAAGTAAAGCCGGCCGGCCGAACTTTAAAGATACGACCTCGGTCGGTATAACCGACTGGAGCGGTACGCGTTATTTCCAGAAGAGTTACCTGGCCTTCCATCCGTACGTAAACCGTCAGGGACCGGAAGCGGATATGTATGTGATGACTCCCTACGAATATCATGCTTCTACCAGCGAAATCGTCCGTATGTTGGAACGTGGCCATTACAATGTGAAACTGACTGATAACGAATGGGATCATCTCACGATGTGGATTGATATGAACGCTCCGGGACGTGGCGAATTTGATGCTGATCCGTTGAATGGATACGAACAGTACGGTCGTCGCCTTGAACTGACCAATAAGTATGCGAACGGTGCCGGTGCCGACTGGCGCAAGGAACTGGCTGATTATGCAAGTTTGCTGAAAAGCAAGGGAGAGATCAAACCCGAATTGCCGGAAAAGGTTGCTCCTGTCAAGCATAAAGAGGTAAAGATGAAAGGCTGGCCTTTGTCTGCCGACGATATTCAGAAGATGTTGTCGAAAGAAAAATCGTTACGCAAAGAAATAGAGGTTGCCGATGGTGTGAAGATCGCCTTTGTCCGTGTTCCGGCAGGTAAATTCGTAATGGGTACGAATGACGGTTATCCCGACCAGGCACCTGAATTTAAAGCAGAAGTGAAGAAAGGCTTCTGGATGTCTGAAAAGGAACTGACCAATGAGCAGTATAACGCACTGGTTCCCGACCACGACAGCCGTATCTACGCACAGTTCTGGAAAGACCATACGACCCCCGGTTATCCGGCAAATAAACCGAACCAACCGGTCATTCGTGTAAGTTATGAGGAAGCGGTGAATTATTGCCGGATGCTTTCAGAAAAGACCGGTCTGAACGTGCAGCTTCCTACCGAAGTCCAGTGGGAATGGGCTTGCCGTGGCGGTAGCGACCAGCCTTTCTGGTATGGTGCTATGGACGCAAACTTCGGACCGTATGAGAACCTGGCCGATGTACAGTTGGAAAAGATGGCCGTTACAGGTATCGATCCCCAACCGATGGAGAAGGATAATCCCTGGTTCCCGTATTATAACTATATGCCGAAGGTTGATACGGTCAACGACGGTTTGATGATTCCGACGGAAGAATATACCTATAAGGCAAATCCGTTCGGCCTGATCAACATGCACGGAAACTTACAGGAATGGACCCGTTCGATCTATGCTCCGTATCCTTATAATGACAAATCTCAGGAAACCCTGGAAGCTAAACAGGTAGTTGCCCGCGGCGGTTCCTGGATAGACCGTCCGAAAGATGCAACGGCAACAGCCCGCCGCGCTTATCTGCCCTGGCAGAAAGTGAATAATGTAGGGCTTCGCCTGATCATTGAGGATTGAAAACCGGATCTATGTAAATGATCATTGTTCTTACAAAAAATACTACTTATCAATAGGTGAAATGAAAACTTATTGATGAGTAGTATTATACTTTGGAAAACTGGAGGGTCGAGTCAAATATGCACTAAGTTAATTTTGCCAATGGGTTATTCATTGGTTGTCCCTGTTAGCCATGCGACTTTTTGGCAGGATTCATGCGGCTGCCCTATTATATCCGCATAGAGTTCCGGACGACGGGCGTTCCGGTAACGATATCCTCCAGCCAGTTTTAACTTTTCGGGGATAGCTGTAGCTATCACGAAATCATCTCCTAATTTACGGCATTCTGCCAATATATCGCCAAAAGGATCCAAAATCATTGAGCAACCGTTCTTGATCTCATTATAATCATGCCCGATCGGATTAGAGAATACCACATAAATCGCATTGTCATAAGCACGGGCGGGAAGCCACTTCATGAGCCAGGCTCGTCCTTTCAAACCATCGAACTCCTGTCGTAAGGTAGTAGGGTTGTTCTCCCTGTTTTCCCACAAAGCGGGATTGATTAAGCCGGCTCCAGGACGAGGGGATGGAGTACACATTGTCACGTGGGGCATGAAAATAATATCCGCTCCCAATAGGGTAGTGGCACGTACATTTTCTATGATATTATTATCGTAGCAAATCAATATGCCGCATTTCCATCCTTTAATATCGAACAGTACATATTGGTCACCCGGTAAGATATGCGGATTGATGAACGGATGTAACTTGCGATACTTCGCCTTTAAGCCTTGCCCATCCACGCATACTTGCGCCTTATAAATACGATCCCCGTCTCGTTCGAAGAAACCGGCCAATAGCGTGATGTTAAACTCTTTCGCGATGGCAATCAAGGTTTGCGTGCTTTCCCCTGTAGGAACTGGTTCGGCGATAGCCAGTAATTCTTCATAAGACAAATCCTTGGCGAATGTATATCCGCAAACCGAGCATTCGTGAAATGCTACCACATCCGCTCCCTCAACTGACGCTTTCCGGCACATATCCCGGATGACAGAAAGATTATACATTTTATCGTTATCCCGTGTCTCAAATTGCACGGTGGCGATTCTTAATGGTTCCATGATTTTTGTTTTAAGTTTTGCAAAGATAGTGAACTTCAATCATGTAGTACTAAACTTTAGTATTTTACTAAGCTCTTTAACTCCTTCCGAAGCACCGGACTTTATAAAGTGGATATCGTTGCGGTAGGTATTCACCTCTTTCGGGTCTATCAGGTAGATCGGTTGGCCGCAGCGTACGTAATTCAGTAGTCCGGCAGCCGGATAGACGTTGAGGGAGGTGCCGATGATGACGAAAATGTCGCATGATTCTACCATACGTATGGCCGGGTCGATCATTGGAACCGCTTCACCGAACCAGACAATGAACGGACGAAGCTGTACACCGTGCGGGTCTTTGTCTCCGATATGGATATCCGGATTCTCGGGTGACAAGTCGTAAGTCGTATTCAGGTCGCGGACGGAACAGGATTTCATCAGTTCGCCATGCAGATGGATCACATCGCTGCTACCGGCCTGTTCATGCAGGTTATCGATATTTTGTGTAATGATATGAACGTCAAAGTCCTTTTCCAATTCAGCCAGCCCGATATGTCCTGCGTTGGGCTTGGTGTTGAGCAATTCCCTGCGTCGCTGGTTGTAGAAGTTGAGGACCAGTTCAGGGTTGGCGGCAAAGCCTTCGGGGGTTGCTACATCTTCCACCCGGTATTTTTCCCAAAGACCGTCGGAGTCACGAAAGGTCGAAATGCCACTTTCGGCGCTCATGCCGGCGCCGGTCAGTACGACTAATTTCTTTTTCATAAGGCTATTGTGTTTTAAGTTTAGCAAAGATAGGTAAATAATAAGAGATACTGTTATGAATTAGAAACAAATATCCCCGGTGTTTTTGTGGCATCGGTTGTTTTTTCAGGAGTAAAGTGAGGTGTTATTATTTGTATAAATTACATAGTTCTGCTGGAACTAGGATGAATAAATCGTTGCAAATATATAAACAAATACAATACAAACAAATTTTAACCTGAGTTTTTGCAATTTATTTAATAAATACCAAAATGTATTGTCAAAGTACGACCTTACTGGGGAGGTGTTATTGAAATTATTCACTCGTGCATCCCTGTATATACCTTAAAAATCCTAGTTCCAGCAGAACTCTGTTGCTTTTTGTTCTTGTAAAATTGATTGATAAAAATTTATTACTGGTTAGGGTGTGATAATATCAAGTTTGATGTGATGATATTTTTAGATCTAAAATGTTGATAAATGAACAATTAATTATTTAAATTCATGAAAAAACTGTTATGTTTATCGAATGCAAATAATGCTACGCTCCTGAAAATCCCAAAACAAGCAGGCATTATCACCAGCATTTTACTGGCTTTTTCTCCGGTAATGAGTGCTAACGGAAATCCGGTAGCAGAGCCGGAAATTGTGGTACAGGTTTCTCAGCAATCTTCAACGGTAAAAGGTGTTGTAGAGGATGATATGGGTCCTGTAGTAGGAGCAACGGTAGTTGTGAAAGGAACTACGAACGGTACGGTAACCGATATGGACGGCAACTTTTCTTTACCCGGGGTGAAAGAGGGTAGCATATTGGTCGTTTCGTATGTCGGTTATCTCTCTCAGGAAATTACTTACACCGGGCAATCCTCTCTCCGGATTCAGCTGAAGGAAGACTCGAAACAGCTGGATGAAGTGGTAGTTGTGGGGTATGGTTCGCAGAAAAAAGTGAATCTGACAGGTTCTGTCAGTACGGTAGATTCCAAGGTCCTTGAATCTCGACCGGTTCAGAACGTATCGCAGGCACTTCAAGGCGTTATCCCCGGTTTGAATATGTCGGTGGGTAGCAGCGGTGGTACGCTTGACAGTCAGCTGAATATTAATATCCGTGGGGGTGGAACGATCGGTCAGGGATCAAGCGGTAGTCCGTTAGTGCTGATCGACGGTATTGAAGGAAATATGAATACCGTCAATCCGAATGATATTGAGAATATCAGTGTATTGAAAGATGCTGCCTCGTCTTCCATCTATGGAGCACGTGCTTCGTTCGGGGTGATCCTTATTACGACTAAAAGCGGTAAAGCCGGGAAGACCCGGGTAAATTATTCAGGTAATGTACGTTTCTCCGATGCTGTCCAGGTGCCGGATATGGTCGATTCTTATTCATTTGCCCAATATTTCAACAGGGCGAGCACAAATGGGGGAGGAAATCCGATATTTAATGACGACGCCATGAAAAATATCAAGGACTATATGGACGGTAAGTTCACTGACCCTACTAAACCTGAATATTATGGTACTGTTGCTGGTGCTGACGGAAAATGGCAAAACTATGGAGGCGCTTTTGCCAATACGGATTGGTTTTCCGAGTTTTATCGTGACTGGGTGCCTTCTACAGAACATAATCTTAGCCTGAGTGGTGGTACTGATAAGTTGACCTATATGCTCAGTGGTAGTTTCCTTGACCAGACCGGTTTGCTAAAGCATGGCGATGATAAGTTCAACCGTTATACAATGAATGCAAAGATTTCGGCAAAACTGGCCGACTGGGTCACTGTAAACTACACCGGCAAATGGACGCGCGAAGATTATCATCGCCCGACCTATCTGACGGGTTTGTTCTTCCATAATATTGCACGCCGCTGGCCGACCTGCCCGGTTGTCGATCCGAACGGGCATTATCAGCGGGATATGGAAATTGTCCAGTTGGAAGACGGAGGAAAGCAAACCAGCCAGAAGAACTGGTACACCCAGCAGTTGCAGGCTATTTTCGAACCTGTTAAAGACTGGCGTATCGTTGCTGAAGGCAGTATGCGTTCTTACTACCGTAAACAGAGCTGGGCGGTATTGCCAATTTATGCGTACGATGCCAAAAACGAACCGTATCTTCTTTCCTGGAACGGTGGTGCAGCCGGTTACTCGGAAGTATCGGATTCACGTGAGGATGAAGACTACTTCTCTACCAATATTTATTCGGATTATACCAAATCGCTGGGCAATCATAACTTTAAAGTAATGGCCGGTTTCAATGCCGAACTTTACCGTCCGAGCGGATTGAATGGCTTCGGTACGGATCTGATCTCTGCGGATGTCCCGTCGCTCGGCCTGACACAGGATAATAAGAAAGCAAGTTCCTGGGCACGTGAACGGGCCATTGCCGGTTTCTTCGGACGTATTAACTACAATTATGCCGACCGTTACATGCTGGAAGCCAATCTGCGTTACGATGGTTCTTCCCGTTTTATCGGCGATCAGCGTTGGGGCCTTTTCCCTTCCTTCTCGGCAGGTTGGAATATAGCTCGCGAAGCATTTTTCGAACCCCTGAACAGTGTAGTCGGAACATTGAAGGTAAGAGCATCCTGGGGACAGCTCGGTAATAACAATACGGACAGTACCGATGCCTGGTATCCGTTCTATCAGAACATGCCGACTGGTACGGCCTCTTCCAGTTGGCTGATAAACGGAACCCAGCAGAATGTGGCCGGCCTTCCGGGTATCGTCAGCAGTCTGATGACTTGGGAAACGATCGAATCATGGAATGTCGGTTTCGATTGGGGATTGTTCGACAATCGCCTGACCGGTTCGTTCGATTATTACAACCGTTATACATATGATATGATCGGGCCGGCTCCTCTGTTGCCTTCCGTTTTGGGGGCCAATGCTCCGCAGATCAACAACTGCGATATGAAATCATATGGATGGGAACTGGAAATGTCGTGGAGAGACCGTATTCAGAAATTCGACTATGGTGTTCGCCTGGTTGTATCCGACAACTTGCGTAAAATACTTAGGTATCCGAATGAAACAATGGCCCTGAGTACGTATTATAAAGGGCAGATTCTGGGGGATATCTGGGGATACCAGACGGTTGGGATCGCACAAACTCAGGAAGAGATGGACAAACATCTTGCCAACGGAGGTACGCCTAACTGGGGAACAGGCTGGGGGCCGGGCGATATCATGTATGCCAATATAGATGGTAAAGACGGTGTAGATAGTGGAGCCAATACGCTCGACGATCATGGAGACATGAAGATTATCGGTAACAATACACCACGCTATAATTTCGGTCTTACATTGGACGGAGCCTGGAACGGACTCGACTTCTCCATTTTCCTGCAAGGTATCATGAAAAGAGATTATATGTTGGGCGGACCATATTTTTGGGGAGCACAAGGAGACCAGTGGCAGTCCTGTGCTTTCGGCGAACATCTCGATTATTGGCGTCCGGAGGGCGACCCGTTAGGAGCCAACACCGGAGCTTACTATCCGAAACCCTATTTCAATACCGACAAGAACCAGCGTACCCAGACCCGCTATTTGCAAAACGCAGCTTACATACGTTTGAAGAATATGCAGGTCGGATATACCTTACCGAGAATATGGACGCAAAAAGCAGGGATGGAATCGGTACGTATTTATGTTTCCGGTGACAATTTGCTGACTTTATCTGATATCAGCGGCGTGTTCGATCCCGAATTGCTGGGCAGCGACTGGGGAGACGGTAAACTCTATCCTTTGCAGAAAACTATTTCAATCGGTTTAAATGTAAACTTTTAATTCATTGAATGAATATGAGACTAAAATTAAAACATATATATGTCGGCGCATTGATCGGTATGGGCGGATTGGCGATGACATCCTGTAACGACTTTCTGGAACGCGCTCCGATCAGCCAGATAACCCCGGAATCTTATTTCACAACAGTGGATCAGGTGGGTAATTACGTGCTTAACTATTACGACTCCCAACTCGAAAATTCCAACGGAACCAAAATGTATCATCAAACGGCCTGGAATTCCGGCGTGCAACGTAATGATGCCAATACCGATAACCTGCTGACGGACGAAGGCAACCTTAATTATTTTGCCGGAAACTGGCAGGTGTCGGCCGGTAAGACCACACAAGGCTTGTTATCCCGCGTCCGTGTATGGAATTATCTGTTTGAAGAGGTGCTTCCTAAAGAAGAGGCCGGAACGATCCAGGGGGCGAGCGATCTGCTTAGCCATTATATCGGGGAGGCCTATTTTTTCCGTGCATTGAGTTATTACGTAGCCCTTGTGAAATACGGTGATTTCCCGATCGTGGAAGAAGTACTGCCCGACCAGAGCGACGTGCTTGTCGAACACAGCAAACGAGCACCCCGCAATGAAGTGGCCCGTTTTATCCTGAAAGACCTCGATGAGGCGATCTCCCGTCTTAAAGATCATGGATTTCAAATGAACCAGCGTATCAATAAACAAACAGCGCTACTGCTGAAATCGAGAGTAGCCCTCTTTGAAGCTACTTTCGAAAAATACCACCAGGGTACGGGCCGTGTACCGGGCGATGCAAACTGGCCGGGAGCTAAGATGGACTATAACAGCGGTAAATCGTTCGATATACCCGGCGAAATAGACTTTTTCCTGACTCAGGCTATGGATGCTGCGTCAGCAGTAGCCGATCAGGCCACGCTGACGGATAACTCCCATGTGATGAATCCCGTTTACGGACAAGTATACGGCTGGAATCCTTATTTCGAAATGTTCAGCACGCCGGATGCGTCAGGGATTAACGAGGTGTTGCTATGGAAGCAGTATAATAAGGGATTGAGCATTTCCCATTGTGTACCCATCCGTTTGCAGGTAGGCGACCGCACCGGAATGACCCGTGCACTGGTTAATACTTTCCTGATGAAGAACGGGCTGCCCATTTATGCTGCCGGTTCGGGTTATCACGGAGACGTCACCGTATCGCAGGAGAAAAAAGACCGTGACGAACGCCTGCAACTGTTTGTCTGGGGAGAAGAAGACGTACAGCGCAGTGATACGAAAGACCCTGCAATAGCCGATACCGGTGTGGTAGTGCACATGGAAAATTTCCGTATCATTTCAGATGCCGAACAAAACCGGGATATCACCGGATACCGTCCGCGCAAAGCTTACACATACGATTACGACCAGAACAGGAATGACGAATTGTTGGGAAGTAACGGTTGTGTTATTTTCAGGGCTACGGAAGCCTATCTGAACTATATGGAAGCATGCTATGAGAAAAACGGTTCGCTCGATGGCAAAGCGCAAGGGTATTGGAAAGCTATCCGCCGCCGTGCCGGTGTTGATGAGGATTTCTCAAAAACCATTGGTGCAACTAATCTGGGCAACGAAAATGACCTGGCCGTTTATTCCGGCGATCAGTTGGTGGATCCGACACTTTATAATATCCGTCGCGAACGTCGTTGCGAATTTAATGGCGAAGGTATGCGTTGGGACGACCTGATCCGGTGGCGTGCCTGGGATCAGTTGCTTACGAAACCTTATATCATTGAAGGTGTGAACTTCTGGGATGCCGCTTACCTGAAATATACAAAAACGGTAGACGGTGTAGAAGTTTCGGCAGTAGTTGCCGACGGCACGACTGAGGCAAATGTTTCGCGGAAAGAAGATAGTAAATATTTGCGTCCGCTACGCAGAACCAGTATCAACAACCAGCTTTACGATGGACTGACCTGGCGAAAGGCATTTTACCTCAGTCCGATCGGTTTGCAGGATATGCAGCTTGCCGCCACCAATCCGGAAGATATAAACACCACGGTAATGTATCAGAATCCGTATTGGCCGATGGCGCCCGGTAAAGCACTGGAATAATACTGAATATTTAAAGAGTACATACAGTTAACTGAATTGATGGTTAACAAGGTGGGGGAAGAGAGTTCGGGAGAATATTCTTCCCCCTTTTGATGAATCTCTATTTATTTCGACTTGCCTATGATTTTTGACGTGTTTTTTATTGCCCCCTTTAATTATTATCGTACATTTGCTGTGCATTTCATTCCAAAAGGTGGGGAAACCTGCCAATTTCCGTGGCGGGCATTTTTATGTCCGCTTACGATCATTCTATATGGCGGTTCCGTACCCCCGTGTGGAATATTAATGTATCTACTGCCTTTTGGGGTGAAATGCAACGGGACAGGCGGAACCGCTCTTATATTCAGAAAATCTTCGCCTTCACATCTAATATTAATAGGTATGGACACAGAATTTTTAACTGCCCAACAAAGTGAAGACCTGCAAAGGTTAAGTGGAAACCCTTCTCCTTTTTCTGAAGAAGAACTAAAAGATTTTTACCTCAAACTGGCCCGTCTGGTCAATCCGGGCGCATGTTCCCCTAAACGCACCGACTTTGAAGTATTGAGCATACTAAGCAAAGACCTGAAGAGAAACCTCGGATTTTTATGTAAGTATACGCAACACTCCTGGGATGAAGGATTGTTGGAAATACAAATGGCCTGCGGAGTTTATTCCGTACAGGACAGTATCCCCAAAACGCAGCGATTAGAAATGAATACTTCCCTGGGAAGACATTTACAATTTCTTGCCCGGATGGCATCCAGCTGTTCAGTTGCAAGAAAGATGCATGCGGAATATACCCGGCATTTTATTAATGTAGAATACCTGTTAAGGCAAATGGGGAAATGATAAAGAGACTAATTCAAGACAGTATCTTTATCATCTGAAGTTTTTCCGTTTTTTTTCTTCATTTGTTCATATTGGAGTTACTGTGCTGATGATTAATGGTTTGTAGATGAATATAATGAAGGATATCATCCTGTAGCATCTATATAATTCAAATTTCCCATGTAATAAATGAATAAAGGGAAGCTTTCTGTATATCAACAAAAGAGTAAGTCATATGTTGTAAGCATTTATCTTATTATTCTTTAGTTCAAAAGTCATGTCCGATTTCTTGTCCGTCAATTGTCAAACGCTTATTCGACTAATATCGGATAAGCGTCCGACATATACCGAACAAGCGTTTGACAATTAACGGACAAGAACGGATACAGCACTTTTGGTCTAAAAGTATATCAGTCCCACTCTACCTGTACACTAATAAAGAGATAAGATATACCTTTGGATTTGCCGGTATACAATGGTTGTTCATGATGAAGCGATAGGGGAGAAATAGAGATTTTTACATCGATTCAATTACAAATTATATCGGATCCTTCATTGTATTCATTTTGTATTCTTTGATTTATAAACTCTATATGTTATAGATGAAGGAATGAAGAAAAAAACGGAAAAACTTTTATTGGGAGAGTCTGCAATCAGTTTTGTTTTATTTACTGGTATTAATACATCTCTTATCCCCTTTCAAGAGGAGAAATAGGTACAACTAGTCATATTCACAGATGGTTCACTTCTTATCAGAATTGAGCTATTTATAGTGACTGGTTGTACCTGTCTCCCCTCTCAAGAGGGGAATTGGTTACTCCCGTCGCTATAAACTGATAGCTCAATTATTTCTATATTAACTCAATCATCCCAAATTATTCAATATATCCGTTTTACCTTCCTGTACCAGGCGGTAAATCATTTCGCCGAACAAGGTGTTAACCCAGGCGAACCAGGAACGGGTGAACTTCTTTGGATCGTCTTTGTGGAATGATTCGTGCATGAAACCGGTGTCGCCGTCCGTATCACGGAGCATTTTTACACAGTGGCGTATTTCTTCGGTGTCGTTGGTCGTATTGCATCGCATGATGATACTCATCGGCCAGATAAAGTCGAAACCGATGTGCGGACCGCCGATACCTTCGCCTGCCTTGCCTTTATAGAAGTAGGGGTTCAACGGGCTCAGAACCAGTTTGCGGGTATTCTGGTAGACCGGATCGTTTACATCGACGCATCCCAGATAAGGCATAGCCAACAAACTGGGGACATTGGCATCGTCCATGAAAACGTGGTTATAGAAACCGTCTGCTTCGAAGGCATATACCTTTCCGAATTCGGGGTGTTCTACAATACCGTATTTCTCGATGGCGGCAGCTACTTCGTCGGCCAATGAGTCGCACTGGCGGGCAAAGTCGTTATCCTTTTTGATGTCGCGCATCATCTCTGCCAACTGGCGGAGTGAAGTAACGGCAAACATATTCGACGGGATCAGGAAACCGAACAAAGTCGCATCGTCAGACGGGCGGAAAGAAGAAACGATCAATCCGACAGGGTTTACCGGACTACCGTAACCGTCGTTCAGCAAGGTGTCTCCCTGGCGGTCTGTCTTACGGGAGAAACGATACGGACCGAGTCCATCCTTACGTTGTTGTTCAATGAACGTTTTATAGACGGTTTTCATTGCTTTCTCCCACTCGGCATCGAAAGGAGAGGTGTCGCCGGTCTTTTTCCAGAAGTGGTAAGCCAGGCGGATGGGGTAACAGAGCGAGTCGATCTCCCATTTGCGTTCGTGAAGTTCCGGTTTCATCTCCGTACGGTCACTTTCCCATTCGCTGCCTGTCGGGCCTTCGTTGAAACCGTTGGCATACGGGTCGATGTTGATACACCAGGTCTGGCGGTTGATAACACCTGCCAGCATTGTCTTTACTTTCGGGTCTTCATTTGCAAAAATGATATGCGGAAAAACCTGTGCGGATGAGTCACGGAGCCACATCGCATGGATATCACCTGTAAGGACGAATGTATCAGGCTTGCCGTTTACCATTTTATGCTCACAGGTCGTATCGAGTGTGTTTGGAAAACAGTTCTCAAACATCCAGGCCAGCTTCGGATCTTTCAGTTTGGCTTTTGTCGTCTGGATTGCCTTTTCGACAGCGGCAGAAGTAAACTGACGTTTTTCCGGTGCCGGACGTTGGCAAGTATACTGTAATGTGTTAGACACGAGAGGTGCGCCCGGTGTAGCCGATTCTGTCAAATGAGCAAATGATTTTTGCCCGACCAACAGACCTGCCAGAGACAAACCTCCGGATTTTAGAAAGTTTCTACGTGTAGTCATGGGTTTATATATTTTATTTATTGAATGTTACTTGTTTCAGCAAAAAGTTCGATCATACAGGCATTGTCCAGCAGCCACTTGAACTTTTTGTTGTCGGTCCCTGCCCAGTCATTCCCCAGGAATCCGTTTTCGTCGCGGGTATATTCCCAGGCGTAATGAGCATTGTCCGCCATTGTTCTGACATATTTATAATCGTTGTCTACCTCCGCCAAAGCAAGGAGACCGCGTAATAAAATGACATTGAACCATGGATTTGTGGGGTAAAAGTAAGCATCTTTTCCGTTAATCCCCGTACGTTTCCCTAAAAAATGATTGTAAGCGCCTTTTGCAGTGTTCTTTGCGTCTGTCAGATAAGTCTCGTCCGAAGTTGTCTGGTAGAGGAGTACGCCTGCCTGGATCATTTGTCCGCTGTTGTAGGTGAATTTGGCTTTACCGATTGTTTGATCGAGTCCGATGTTATCCCAATATACCGAATCGGCAGGGTCGCACAGGTTCTTCTTTGTCCAGTTATATGTTTCGATGGCCTGGTCGAGGTACTTTTGTTCTTTCGTCAGGTTATACAGTTTCATGCACAAGACGGTTGCCGGGGCATTGGAGCAGGTGTTTTTAGAGGTCTTTTTCTGTTCGCACCAGTAGATGCCGCCTCCCAGCGCATCGTCCCATCCGCTGTATATATATTTGTGCAACTCTTTTGCTTTCAGGAGATATTGTTGGTCTTTGGTGAGGGCATACAAATCGCAGAAGTCGATGGCCAGCCAGTCATTATCATCGTAAAAGCGATCGCTTTCACCATTGAATCTCGGATAGCTTTGATAACAGTGCGGGGTACGTGTATTATCCCAATACAGATCCAGTCCCGGGATAATACGTTTTTCCAGTATTTCCAGGTATTTCTTATCTCCGGTAACGTCATAGAGGGAGATACAACCCGACAGCATACCGGAGTAAGGCCATAGGAAAGAGACTTCCTGGTTCTTTTTCTGTTCGCTCCCTTCGGCAAGGTAAGTGACCTGATTTTCCGGGTTTACCGGGTAGGTCTCGGAAAGAAGACCGTACTTTTCGACGTTATACTTTGTCAGGATGTTGGTTAATAAGGAATCTGCGATAGCTACATCCCTGTTTTCACCGGGAAGATGTTGTCCGGTGCACGCACAAAAACACAATGCGAGCAGGCAACAATTAAGAATTGATTTAGTATTCATGGTCTATAATAATTGAATTAAGAATGAAAGGTGCAAATATAATATTTTTCTTTAGTTATTGAATTATAAAAGAGGCAGGTAAAAAACTAGAAATTGTTTTGAGTTTATTGTTTGGTTCCAATGTAGAAATAATTGAGTTATCCCGTTCCCGTGCTTGACACGGGATCGCAAGGGGACAGACTGTATCCTGTATGTATTTTTTGATACCGCCAGTTCTCTTGCGGCCCCGTGTCAAGCACGGGGACAAGATAGCTCACTTTTGACAATAAATAAATCAAATAATAAATTCAAAGCAGTTTCTAATCTGACCGACGAATAGATCAGTGGCGTATTATATCTAATGACGTTAAGATGTTGATGCCATATTTGTTGTCGGGCGAACTCCACCATTCCGTATCTCCGTTGGCACAACGGATGGCATATCGGTTGTTATATTTCAACCGTTCGGAGCCATCAGGGATCCAGAGACCTAGCCGGTATTTTCCTGTTTTCAGGTGTTCCGGAATAATAAATTGTCCTTTGATGGTATGAAGCAAAGGTTTACACTCCGGATCTTTGGGCTGGTATGGTTGGAAGTTGTGAACGTTCGTCTCCGTCAGAAATTCCGTGATCCGGTTCTGTTCATCGATCAGTACAAAATAAACGGGATGTTCATTGAATAAGGTGGAAAAACCTCTGTTGACCAGAGAGAGGTCCAGTGAGATTTCTTTTCCGGCTGCCGGGTTGCCGTTTATTTTGAGTTGTTGCAGTTCCAGCCGGTAACCCAGATGATCCCGGATATAATCGAATACGTTTCGTGTAGCCGGACTTCCGTCCTGATTTTTAAAGTATTTGTCGGAAACGGGCATATGGTTTTCAGACAGGAATGATTCTTCCAGTGGAGTTTCTTTCCAATACATCATTGAGTATTTATCTTTAGTTCCTTTCTCTTTGTAATTATGGATGGCACTGAGCGAGGTGTAATGTTGCAGGAAAAGCTGTCTGGCTGTCGCTTTGCCGTCGATAACCCATCCGGCTTCCGGATTGTCGGGATCTTCATTCATGCTCCAGGTTCCCCAGGGAAGTTCTCCGTCTACGGCTAAATAAGGACTTTCTTCAACGATTTGGTTGAAATAAGGAGTTCCTTCATGCATGTTCCCGTCCCATTTATGAGGTTTTATAATGATGAAATCATCGTGGAAAGAAACTCTGTTATATGATTTACTTTCTTTGTTTATCAGGTTTTTATATTCCGGGACTCTTACTTGCACCATTCTGTTTTCCGGAGTCATCCAGACTATCTTTTCCAGGATGGTACGTTTGCTGTCATTCGTTTTTTCCAGTCCGTGGAATGAACTGTGCCATTCGCCCCATGCACCGATAAATCCGGCTTGAACAACTTGGATGACATCTGTGTTTTGTGCAAGGAATGGTTTCAGTTGTTCCATATGGCGGAGCACATCTTCCAAGGTAGGGCCACTTCCCGCTCTTCCCATAAAAGCGGTTTCATAAGCAAATCGCAATACGGCTTTTTTACCTAATTCTCTTAGTTTGTTGAAATAGGTATCCATTGTGGTAAAAGCATCTTCCGATAAGTCTTTTCCTACAAATCCGGTGAGATAAAAGTAGCTTTGAACCAGGCTGACACTGTCTGATGCATAGATAGCGGACTCTGATTCTAAATGACTGGTTATATCAGGGAATTGTTTAGGGTTCCAGACATCTTTCCCGCTGGCAATGTCGACTGCTATTTCCAATCGGAAGCCTCTTTCCGGATTATACAGACCTTCCTGTCCGGCAGGGTCGTCGGCATAGATGCCGCGGAAGGTGATTGTCTTTGCTTTTTCGTTGCCTTTGTCCGGATTATTTCCGTGTATACAATTGGCAAAGCAAAAGAATAACCCTGATAGAATAAGAATAAAGTATTTTTTTTGTTTCATGAGATATGATTTAAGAGAGAATAAGCCCTATACTACTAATATAACTAGTATAAGGCTTATCTGTTTTTATAATTAATCAGTTCTTACCATAAAGGATTCTGAATCAGAAGCCGGCTTTTTTGTATTTCATCTTGTGGTATCGGATAAAGGTACATGGCACGTCTCCAGGCACGGTTTTCAAGAACGATGCGGGTAAAGAAAGAATTGTTGGCTCCGATCGGCTGATCTTTATATCCATTCATGTTCATTGAATGGAGAACGCTTTGGTCTGCCTCTTCACCTTCTCCGCAAATCATCCAACGGCGGATATCGAAGTAGTGCTGTCCTTCCATAAATAATTCCACAGTACGTTCGCGTTGAATCATTTTTCGTTGCAGTTCCTGATTGCCGATGATATTCTTTTTACCGGAAGCGGCCAGTTCTTTATATCCGGGAATACCGGCACGTTGTCTTACCAAATCCAGGTATTTGATAATATTGGGATCGTTCGGATCTATTTCATTACAAACTTCTGCATAGTACAGATAAAAGTCAGCTAAACGGAAAAGAATGGAAGGACGGGCCCAGGCCTTCAAATAATTCCCGGTAAACAGGATTTGACGGTTTTTGAATTTAGTTGGCAGGTAACCGGTACGAGGGTTATCGGCAGATGAGTTGTCGCAGCCTTCCCCTTTGGCAAATCCGAGTGTGTAATCGGGTCTTCCCACCGGTTGAATATGCCAGCTTTTACCTTCATACCCTACACCGGCATAGAAACGCGGTTCGCGGTTGGCATACATATTGAACACATTGGTATCTACCCGCTTGTTTTCGTTACATGGGTTGACTACATCGGTAAAACCATCTTCTTTATACAGGCTACCCGGATCGTCGATTGTTAATCCGTCTTTAACGAAAAAGGCATCCACTAAATCCTGAGATACTCCAAGATATCCCCAACCAGTGTAGCAGTCTCTGGGGTTGGTGTTCTGTTCCATTGTCGAACCGTTCCAAAGGTTGTCTCCGGTAGCCCACAATATTTCGTCATTGTAGTTCTGGAATAATTGATAGACCGATTCGTCCGGATTAATGCTTCCATCTGTATTATATACGGTAAACAAAGTGTGTTTGTTTTGTTCCGCATTATTTAACAGATCTTCCAGGCGGCTTTTAGCTGTAACCCATTTGTTGGCATCGTAGGAAGAAAATATTTTTTTACCATCGGTATTGGCAATATCCAGTGTCTCTTTGTAACCGCCATTGAATAGGGGAGACGCTGCATATACCCAAAGTTTAGCTCTTAATGCTTTAGCAACTGTCATTGTCGGACGGACAATCTCGTTCAAATTGTACCGGTCGTTTCCGGTAGCTGACTGATTTTGGATGATCGTTTCGGGCAGATCTCCGGATTCGATGACTTCTTTCAGTAAGTTATCGATGTATTCAACAGTTTCATCCACGGATGATCTGGCATAATCCAAACCTTTGTCTTCCGGATCGGCTAATTCATCTAGGATTGGAACCGGGCCATACATTTCAAAGAGTGAAAAATAACTGTAAGCAATAAGGTATTTAGCCTCTGCCTTCATTCTTTTAACGTCTGCTTCTGTTAATTGAAATTGGTCGTTGATACCACCTTTAGGATTTACTCTATCCAGGAAAATCTTAGCATCACGAATATACTGATACAGCGGTGTCCAACGTTGGTATGGAGCATTGGCTGATGTAAAACCGGATATCATTTCACCCCAACCGGCACCACTGATGGTTGTTTCTCCACACATGGATACCCAAACACCGGCAAAGGGAGTGTTCTTATTTCTACCGATACTGGAATATTCTGAAATACAGTTGAACAGATTACCATGCCAACGACGCATGTAGTTGGGGTTATCGAAAACTTCATCTAATGTCAGATTTTCTGCCACTTCATCCGACACATCCAGATAATCACTGCATCCTGTGAGGGCAAGAGTTAAAAAGCATGCAGAAGCTATTGATGTTATTTTATTTAAGAATTTCATATTTGTTGTTTTTAAAATGTGACTTCTAATCCAAGAGAATATGTGCTGCAGATAGGATATTTGGCACCTGAATTTGCACTACCTAATTCCGGATCCCAGTATTTGATGTGATCCCAGACTGCAACGTTATTTCCTTGCAAATAAACTCTCAAATTTTTCATACGGAGTTGCTTGAGTATTTTGTCATTGAATTGATAACCGATTTCGATGTTCTTCAGTCGAAGGAATCCGGCATTGCGATACCACCAGGTGCTATTTTCCATATTATGGCTGAATGAATTGGTATGTAGACGCGGGAAAGTAACATCCTGATTATTCGGGTTACTGGGCAGCCAGCGGTCTGTAATTTCTGTACGGGCCGAACCGTTGTCGATACCTTTCGTGAATGGGATCATTGCATAATTGTTTGCCAACATATTGGCCGACGTATGTGATGTTCCCTGGAAGAAGACGCCGACAAAGAAACCTTTCCATTCTGCGTTTATCCCGAATCCATAGACGATTTCCGGTGTTGCCTGATAGAATTTGTGATCGTAAGTACGGTCGTAAGAGTCGATGACACCATCGTTGTTCAAGTCTTTGTATTTGATATCACCAGGTGCAACATTGGCGGCAGGTACAGCTATACCGTCTTTCAGCTTATACGTCTGGGCTCCGTATTCGTTTGTTGTGATATTAAAATCATCCGGTGTATAAAGACCTTCAGCGATATACAGTAATGGTTTGTCGATGGAGTTTCCTGTATATGTCTGATAATCGTATTTCTGAGGAATCTCATCGCGTTCAAGAATCTTATTTTTTGCATAAGTCAAGTTGCCTCGAGCGGAGAGATCTACATTCCCTACTTTCTGTTTTAGTACAAGATTGGCATCAACCCCCTGGTTTCTAACGACACCGAAGTTCTGGTACGGTTTTACCCGGAGACCGGAAACGTTTGAAACGGTTTGTCTTTGCAACAAGATATCGCTACGGCGGTTATAAAAATAATCGGCACTGAAGTCGACACGTCCTCTGAATAAGCCTAAGTCGAGACCTAGATTCAGTTTTTTTTCAATTTCCCATGACAGGTTAGGCATGGCAAAACTACCTTCTGCAATACCCCCGCCCGGAGAGTTACCTGTACCGCCATTAGCTCCTGGCGTTAATCCGAAGCTATAACTGCCAAGACCAGTATTGATACTTTCTCTATAAGGGAAACGTGTATCTTCCCCAATGTTATCATTACCGGTTATACCATAAGAAGCTCTCAGTTTCAGTTTACTGATATAATCTTCCACTCCTCTCATGAACTTTTCATGGCTGACGAACCAGGCTGCACCTACGGCTGGGAAAATACCCCATCTGTGGCCTTGTGCAAAGTTTTCACTACCAGTCATACCCATGCTGGCCTCCAACATATACCGGTCGTCGTATCCATAAGTAGCACGGCCAACGACGCTCTGTTTGCGGTAGGGTAAAAGTTGTAAACCCTCTTTGTTTTGATATTGTGTTTCTTTTTGCATATACAATATCATACCGGTTACATCATGCATCTTGTTGAAAGAACGCTGATAATCTAATGATGCTTCCATGTAGATCTTTTTCGTACCATCAGTAGAGGATTTGTAAGGATTACTCAAGGCAGAACTTTCTTTGATCGTTTTTTTATTGAGTGTCCCGTCTTCATTTCGACCTAATGCAAAAAACGTTTGCGGGGTTTTTGATCTCTTCATGGTTGAAGAGAAGTCGGCATCAAAACTGACAGAACCTTTCACCGATAATCCTTCTGTGATGAATTTAAGATCTTGCTTCAATGTGACTTTTGTCTGTAAGAAAGCACTCCATGTTTTGCTGTATCCGCTATTATTCAACATGTTGTATGGTTGATATTCAACGCCGTATCCGGGAGCTCCATGGTCTGAGGCAGTATCGTCGGAATAGTACATCGGAATAACATGTACAGGGAAGTGGCTGATATAATTGAAGATTTCATCCGAAGTATATCCCGGTTGATTTTTCTTCAAGTACTGTCCACTCATATCGATAGAAAGTTGAGTCGTTTTTGTCAGGTCCATATCCACGTTGGAACGCAGGTTGAAACGTTGTAATCCGATATTGGCATTGTAATCCTCTTTAGGAGTAGAATCGAAGATACCGTCTTCTGAATAGTAAGCTCCGGAAGCAAAAAAGCGTACTTTCTCGGAACCACCTCTGAAGTTTACCGTATATCTCTGGCTTTGTGTATGATCCTGAAGTAAATCATACCAGTTTACAGAAGGATATAAATCCCTGTCTATACCGGTTCTGTATTTTTCAAGTGTTTCGTCGGTAAATTGAGGATTGAAATACTCTCTGTTCGGATTGCCCTGGTCATTCCATAATGCTTCATTATATAATGACAGATAATCATAAGAATTTAATGTTTCAGGCATGCGTGTCGGAGTGACAATACTGTATTGTGCGCTGAAATTGACAGATGTCTTTTGGGCTTTACCGCGTTTGGAAGTAATCAATACAACACCATTCGCACCTTCTGCACCATAAACGGCAGTAGCAGCGGCATCCTTTAAAACGGTGAAACTCTCGATTTCGTCTACGTCGATATCGTCCATGCTTCTGGGAACACCGTCTACTAATACTAGAGCAGATGTACCGCCGGCATATGAACTTTGTCCGCGAATATAGAATGCAGCAGCATCGTTACCCGGCTCACCGCTTCTCTGTACGGCAATTACACCGGCAATTTGTCCGGCCAACGTGTTGCGCAGGTTACGCTGTTTTACATTTAACTCAGCCGGTCCGATCGTGTTCAATGAAGATACAACGCTCTCTTTTTTCTGTTGGCCGTAACCGATTACGACAACGTCTTCCAGACCTACGGAGGCTTCCATCATGCGAATGTTGATGTTAGCTTCGCCTTTGTAGGTTTTTTCTTCCGTATTAAATCCGATATATCGGAACTCAATGACGTCGCCTTCGTTGACGTCATTGAGTATATATTTACCATCTATATCTGTTGTAACACCATGGGTGGTACCTTTGATAGTAACTGTTGCCCCGATAACCGGATTGCCGTCAGCATCAGTCAATAAACCGGTAACGGTTTTTTTTTGCTGGTTGGTACTCAAAACCTCTGCATTTTCTTTTGTCTGTGATTTTTTGACAATGATCTGTCGACCTTTTATGGAATAGGTGTCGTTTGTTCCGGCAAAGATTTCATGAAGAATTGTTTGAACCGGTTGATCGTTCAGGTCTATGGATACTTTTCTATCCAGGTCGATTTTAGTACCTTGGTAGATAAAAATGAATTCACTGTTTTTTTCGATATAGGAGAATACATCCCGTACCGTTTTGTTGTTCATTTTTACAGTTAAATAAACTTGTGCCGAATAATTTTCGGTTAAATTGGCTGTAGCCTCTGCTGCAATGCATAATAAACAGCCACTTAAACAAATACTTTTTAGATAATTAAATCTTTTAGATTTGATACTCTTTTGTTTTTTCATACATTTGTGTGTATTTTTTAGTAACGAACTAGATTAATACTTTCCTGAGCCAGGCAATATGACGGTATTGTCTGGCTTTTTCAGTATCATATACTTTTCTCTCTTGAGGGGGAGATGTGGAATTTCCCTTTTCATTTTGTGTGTTTATTTCATAAGCAAATATATTTTAGGTTAAACAATCATTTATTGAAAGATCCGGATACTCCCGTCCGGCTCGGTTTTATATTTAATATCCAGTAACTCTGTAAGAATATCTAATGAGTTATTTATACCATTCTTTAAGTCCAGCTTTCCTGAAACCGGATATGAGGCTATGGATGGATCACATTCGATATGAACACCATAATAGCGTGATAGGCGTGTAAATACATCTCCGACGCGATGCTCTGCAAACAGCATGATATAATCTTTCCATGAAATGTATTCATTTACATCTACGATGCTGACTGTTGATTCTCCGTGGGTAATAGCGATTTTCTCATTGGGTCTGATCGTGGTTTTCTGATTGTTGTTATCCACTTCCACTTTACCTTCTACCAGTACGACGGATGCTATAGCGTCGTCTTTGTAGGCGGATACATTAAACGTTGTGCCCAATACTTTTACATCGAAATCTTTCGTCTTAACAAAGAAAGGACGTTTAGGGTCTTTAGCGACTTCCAGGTAAACCTCTCCTTCTACAAGAATTTCTCTTTTGTCTTTATCAAAGTCGGAAGGATAAATAACATGACTTCCGGAATTGATATACATAGATGTTCCGTCTGAAAAGGTTATGGTGGCCCGTTTTCCTTTCGGGACGATAATGTGGTTGAGCTTTTCTTTGTGACGGACGGGGCTTTCTTTAGTAACATCTTCTTTGTTTACCTGTAGTGTCCCATTTTTTTTGTATTCCAGAGAAGCTTCGTTGGAGAGTTTCATCCGGTCGTTTTGGGTGATCAGGGTGATCTCTTTATCCTGATGAGGTATACTATCGTTCAGTAAAGATGTCGCCAGCATATCCCAGTCGTAGGAGTTTGGCGAATATAGAAAGTTGATTGATAAGGCTGCTATCAATAACGATGCGGCGGCAGAAGCAGCGTAAAGCCATAGTTTTCTCCGTTTGTGTTGTATCTGATAGCTGTTTTTCAGATCTTCCAGAGATTGTTCGATTCTTTGCAGGTCAACCTTTTCGGTTTCCTGTATATGATCGATCAATGCCTGTCCGGCCTTTTTGAAAGAAGTTTTCCGTATGTTGTTTTCTGCTTTGTTCATCCTTTTTTCGTTGTCTCTCTATTATAAGTACGGCGAAATTGGGAAAAGGTACTTGTAAGAAACCGAAAAAAGTTATTTTTTATTCATGAAAAATATTTTACGTAATTGTACGAGTGACTGGGATAGTCTGTTTTTGCTGGATTGGTAGTTGATATTCAATATGTCGGCAATTTCTTTGTGAGAGATACCTTTGATATAAAAAAGATATAATATTTCTTTTTGTTTGGCAGAAAGTTCCTGATAAGCCAACGACAGATTGCTTATATCTTCTTTAAGGGCAGATTCTTCTTCTGTTGTAGTGTGATATACTTCCGGTATTTCGTCAATGAAGATGAAATCATTGTGTTTTTCTTCTTTTTCAAGACTGTCCAGCAGATTGTTGCGGAAGGCTTTAAGTAAATATCCTTTTACAGAGGGTGTGTCTGATAAGTTTCGTGATTTAGACATCAGTTTTATAAACAAATTCTGAATGCAGTCTTGCACCAGATCCTGATTGGCAGAAAGTCTGCATCCGTAATTCAAAAGTAATGGATAGTATCGTCTGTATATCTGTTCAAGGGCTTCTTTGTCCCCTTTCAGATAAAGTGACCATAGTATTTCGTCAGACTGATTTTCCATTAATGAGTATTTGAACTGTTTAAAAACAATATGGATAAATTTAAGAAATCTCCTCGTATCTCGTCTGCAAATGTATGATATTTTTGTGGATAGGGTAATATTATTTCATTGTTTTCAAAAGAAAGAGGTTAATCAAAAATATCAGGCGGGATATCTTTGATTAACCTCTTTTGTAGTATTTGGATTTAGCTATCAGTTAAAATTCAGCCGGTAGCAAAGGCCAGTTCGTATCTTTTGTATGGACTTGTTCCATTAATGTTTTCAACTCGGCAAACTTTTCGGGATTGCGATCGATCATGTTGTGTACTTCCGATGGGTCGGCAGCGATATTATACAACTCATATTTGGGCGATTTCTGGATATCCAGCAGGATCAGTTTCCAGTTTCCCCGGATGATGGCCTGGCGTCCGTTCATTTCGTGGAATTCAAAGTAGAAGTAGTCGTGTTGCTTCTGGCCTTTTTCTCCTTTTAATGTAGGCAGGATACTGATACCGTCGCATTCCGGAGCTTTCTTAGTATGGATGACTTCGGCAAAAGTAGGCATCATATCCCAGAAAGCACAAGGCTGGTGGGAGATCGTTCCTTCTTCTATTTGTCCGGGCCATGCAGCGATCATCGGTACACGGATGCCTCCTTCATATAAATCCCGTTTGATGCCGCGGTAGATGCCATTGCTGTTAAAGAATTCAGGGTCGGCTCCTCCTTCACGGTGTGGCCCGTTATCGCTGGTGAAGATGATGAGTGTGTTATCATATAACCCTAGTTCCTTCAGTTTGGCAACGATCTGGCCTACATATACATCGTAGCGGTAAACCATTGCTGCGAATGTGGCATGCGGATATACCTGGGAACAATAGCCACCTTTACGGAACATAGGTCCTGAATCGGTACCGTGATGAGGCTGTTCCGGATACATTCCTCTGAATTTCTGGATAATACTGTCTTCCGGTACCAATAATTCGGCATGGGGTAAGACATAAGGAATGAAGAGGAAGAAAGGCTCTTCTTTATTATCATCTATGAATTTCAGGGCATGTTTGTGGATCTCGTCCTGGGAATAGGTGCCATAGGCTCCGTTTGCATTTTCAGGATAATCAATTCGTTTATCGTTATCCCACATATGGTCAGGATAATAGTTGTGTGCAAGAAGCTGGCTGTTATACCCGAAGAACGTATCGACGAATTGCTTGTTCGGATCACCGGTGCTGCCAACTTCTCCCAGTCCCCATTTCCCGAAAGCTCCGGTTTTGTAACCGGCTTCTTTGAATATTTTGAAGATGGTGTTGGTGCCGGTAGGAAGGGCTACTTCATAATCCGGGTTTACACTGGAATTGCCACGGATGCAGGTATTTCCAGTGTGCATTCCGGTTACCAGGCTACAACGGGAAGGGGCGCTGACGGTCGTTCCTGAATAACATTGGGTGAAACGTATGCCCCGCTGTGCCAGTTCGTCTATATTAGGTGTCTGGAATTTTTCCTGTCCGTAACAACTCAAGTCGCCGTAACCGAGGTCATCAGCCAGGATGAATACGACATTTGTTTTCTCTTTGGCTGAAAGGGATATTGCACTGCTCCCAGCGGCGAACAGGCAGATACTGTAAAGTGAAATATTTCTTTTCATGGAATTAAGTGGGAATTTAAAAGGCTGTTTCAAAACGAAGGTTTCAAAAACAGCCTTTTATAATTAGTAATGGAATTGTTTATTCAGCATTGGAACGCGGATAACCTTCATTCTGATCCAGATTCTGATTCAGCAGCAGTTCGTTGCTAGGCAACGGGAACAGGTAATGACGGTCTACCCATCCAACCGGTTTACTGAAGAATACGATACGTCCTTCATCTCCGTTTCGGTCCAGTTTTAGTTTGAAGTTGGACGGATTGGCGTTATCACCCATATGGCGTGTGTCTTCCAGGTCTGATTTTTTCAGGTAAACACCGAATTGCTGTGTATTCATGTATTCAGCCTTTTTCCAGCGGCGCAGGTCGTCGAAACGATACCCTTCGAACATCAGTTCCACACGGCGTTCACGACGGATCTCCCATAAAACCGGATCGACGCTTTGGTCCCTTTTCGGGTCGAATGAAGCATTGATTTCGCTGACTTTCATATCTGCGACATGTGCTCGTTTGCGTAATACATTGATCGTGGCATCGGCAACGCTCTGGTTGAACTGTCCCAGCTCCCAGGCTGCTTCTGCGTGATTTACCATCACTTCACCCATACGGAACAGCGGGAAGTCGGTGGAGTTTACGCTACCTGCCGAGTTGACCGGAGTAACTGTGTTATAATATTTCCATACATAGTAACCGCCGTAAGAGGTCATAAAACCTTGTCCCATATTATATGAGTTTTCGCGGAAATGGGGAACCTCACGTAATATCTGTCCGGCCCATTGTAAAGCAGGAAGTGTCTTGGTCGAACCGGCTGTATTCGAGATTTGAGCCATCAGGTCGATATATTCTTTATCTCTCGGATCATCCGTGAAAGTGACTTTCGACATATCCATATTGGTTGCTGACGGGCTGTTCACCTTGTAAGGCGGACATACATTGTAATATAACCGGTAGTCCCTGTTTCTGAATTCGGTATATACATCGGCGTCTCCCGTTTCTTTATTTCCTTCGAACAGGTCGCTGGTATAGATCGGTTTGCCGTCCTGGCAAAGATACGCTGCGATACCATCCGAGCTGATCTCCGAATAATGGGAAGATGTTCTTACGTAACGGGTCATATTGTGACCTTTTCCGTCAGACAGGAAGTTTTTGTAAAGCAAGATCCCTGTCGTGCCTTGTAATTCTTCGGAGTTGAACAGTTCGTCGTAATGATTGTGTACAGTAGGATGCGCGTTAATCAGTTCCTTTGAAGCATCGAAACTTGCCTGGAGATATTTCAGACCATCAGAGATGCTGTGATATTTCTGCCAGGTCCCTTCAAACAGTCCGTAACGGGAGATCAGTGCACAGACAACATCACGGTTGATCGTATTTTCTCCGTCACCGTCCGGATTGATGTTCTCTTTGGCATATTCCAGCATTTCCAGTATTTTAGCTGCCAGTTCCGTACGGGGAGTTCTTTTGGCATACAAAATTTCCGTATCGGTATCTTTTAAGGCATTTTCTACCCAGATGGCACTTCCATAATGAGCGATCAAGCGATAATATTCATTCGCTTTGAAGAAATACCCGAGACTGCGCCAATGCGCTTTTTCCGATTCTGTCATTTGTGAATTGTCCAGGTTATCCAGCATGATGTTGATGGCACGGATACGTTCGTACGGTTTACTCCATTCGTCAGCCGTACTGGGAACGGTTGTTTTTTCAGGCCATGTCCAGGGATTTTCACTGCCCGGATTCCCATAAAAACCATTGTCGGAATAACTATCGAAAATATATTTTTCGTTAGGTCCTCCTTTGATCGCTGTCGGTCCGGCATAAGCTGTCAGATAGGTATAGAATTTCCAGGAGTATGTTTTAAAATTGTCATAACTCACAAATACGGTCTCTTCTGTCTGTTTATCGAGCGGAAGTCTTTCCAGGTAGTCGTTGTTCAGACATGACTGAAACAGGGTGGTGCCTATTGCCAGGAAACTTATTAATAACTTTTTCATATATAGTGAATCTCCTTTACTTTAGAATGTTACATTAATACCAAAAGAAAATTGTCTCATCAACGGATATGACCATCCTGCAGCTTTCGAGTCGCCTTCGATATTAGCGTTTACTTTGTTGCTACCCGGTGCCATGCTGTATGAGTCAGGATAATAACCTTCCGGCAGATGATGCCATGTGAAAAGGTTTTCACCACTGAAGAATACTCTCAGTTTCTGAATGTACAGTTTGTTGCACAGATCGGCCGGTAAATTATAGCCGACAGTCAGGTTCTTTAAGCGTACATACGAACCGTCTTTCAGGTATTTGGTCTGGCGTTTGTTGTTGTAACCGTTGTTACCGCCTTCTCCATATACTCTCGGATAATAAGCATTCAGATTGTCTTCCTGCCAGTAATCGGTCTGGTAGTCGAATACGGAAGTAACGAACTGTCCGTTAGGAGCCCACAAATCGCTGATCCATAAATCGCGTTTGCCGACACCGGTGAAGAATAAAGACAGGTCGAAATCTTTATAAGAGATACCGGCATTGATACCATACTGGAAGCGCGGAGTGCTGTTTCCGATTTTGCGCAGGTCGCCCGGGTTGTTTTCCGAGTTGTCACCGTTACTGATCTTTCCATCGCCGTCGAAGTCTTTGTACAAGATATCTCCGGGCTTTACGTTATCCCTGTTTTGACCCAGGAATACCGGAATATCATCTTTCAGCTTTCCATCGACAAAGTCGTTTTCCGTGTAGAAACGATCAGTAGTATATCCCCAGATTTCACCAAATTCCATACCTTCCCGATAATACATTTTTTCGATATTGTTATCTGAAGCATCTGTATAAGTCAACAGGTTATCATCGTTACTGTATTTAGTAATCTTCGAACGTGAATCATACAGGTTCAATCCGATATTATAACGGATGTCTTTTCCGATCTTGTCGCTCCATGTAACAGCCAATTCCCAACCTTTGCTGCGCATATCGGCGGCATTTACTTTCGGAGCATTTGCACCCAATACGGCCGGCAGCGGTTTGGCTGCAGTAAGCATATCTTTCGTATCGCGTTGGTACCAGTCGAAAACGATACCCAGGCGGTTGAACAGGTTCAGGTCGACACCAATGTCCAGCGTATTGACTGTTTCCCAGGTAAATGATGAACTAACCAGTCCCGGAACACCTAATGTAGTTACATATTTATCTGTGCCCGGCAGAATCCAGTTATAGTCATTTTTCGCATCGATCGTCGGCAGATAAGCATAATAATCCACATTCTGGTTACCGATGCTACCCCAGGAAGCTCTAACTTTCATGTTGTTCAACCAATCTTTCGTATCTTCCATGAAAGATTCTTCCGAAATACGCCATCCGGCAGAGAAAGAAGGGAAGAAACCGAAGCGGTCGTTTTTCGGGAAACGGGACGAACCGTCATAACGTCCGTTGGCTTCTACCAGGTATTTACCTTTGTAAGAATAAGTCAGACGATAGAACAAACTTCTAAGGGCATATTCTTTGAATGAATCTTCGGAAGTGATCGTTCCGGTAGATTGTGAGATAGATGGCAACCCTTGGTTGATCGGGTCTTCACGGGTCGCTTTCAGTGATTCGTAATACCAATTTTCCTGGTTATATCCGCCCATGACTGAGAAAGAATGATCGTCGATATCTTTGGAATAGGTAGCAAAGATGTTGATTGCATTTGTCGTTTCAAAGAATTGTTTCATCTGATACTTAGAGTTCGTATAAGTATCTTTCTTTTCTCCTGTTACGGGTGCAATATATTTATAAATTTCATTGAACTGTTTTTCCGAACCCCAGTTACGGTTGAAACTGTATTCTCCGATGATGTCCAGACCTGCAAGCGGTTTGATCATGACACGGCCCAGGATACGGGTATTGTTTGCCCGGTTGATTTTAGGAGAAGCCAGTCGCAACAGGTTGGACGGCGTACCGTAAGGCAGTAATTCATTATCATCTTCGGTGGCATAGTCATAACCCAGCGGGCACATGCTCGGCATACTGCTGGCAAATGACCAGACCGCATTTTCCCCGTGTTCGGAAGTTCCGGACTGGGCCGTCGATGTTTTCGAGTCTGTATAACGGAAGTCTGCCTGTAAAGTCAACCATTTGTTGGCATCCATACTTACGAATGCAGATGCGTTATAACGTTTGTAAGAGTCCTTGTCAGTCACCAGGATACCGTCTTCGTCCATCATACCGAAAGATACACGGTAAGTCGCTTTGCTGCTACCGCCTGTTACGGAAACATTATGCTGTTGCTGGAAGCCGAAATTATCCATCATATCGTCGATCACATCGGTCGGAGCCAGGTTGTAACGTACACCGTCGGACCATACATAACCATCCTTGTGTTGCCCGTTGCGATATTCGTCCAGATATCCTAGCCATTGTTCCGTATCCTGTCCGCCATAATAACGTTTCAGTCCCATATTGGCATACGTTTGAACCGTTGTATAAGGGTCGACCTTATTCGGCAGGGCAGCCGGAGTGGAGAAAGAGAAGTTATTGTTATAGCTTACACGCATCGGCGTATCTTTTTTTCCCTGTTTGGTTGTGATCAGGATTACACCGAAGGCTGCACGGGCTCCGTAGATCGCTGAAGCGGCGGCATCTTTCAATGTCGTAACGCTTTCAATATCATTCGGGTCCAGCAAATCAATATCCATCGGTACGTTGTCGACCAATACCAGCGGGGCACCGTTTGTATCGTCATTGATACTGGTAGCACCACGAACGTTCATATTGATGGTTGTACCCGGTTTACCATTGTTGCGGCTGACCTGCAGACCGGGGATTGCTCCTTCCAAAGCCTGTGCCGTGTTACCGACCGGGCGGTTACCTACGACATCTTCCATTTTAACGGTTGTGATCGCACCGGTCAGGTTTACCTTTTTCTGGGCTCCGTAACCTACCACTACCACTTCGTCGAGTGCCTGGCTGTCTTCTTCCAGGATTACGTTGAGGGTCGATTCGTTACCAACTTTAATTTCTTTAGTGTTATAACCAATAAAAGAAACTTGAAGGATTGCTCCCGGTTGTACAGTTAGTGTAAATTGACCGTTGACATCGGTGATCGTTCCGTTGGTAGTCCCTTTTTCGACAATGTTGGCACCAATAACTTCCAGTCCGCTTTTATCTTTGATAACTCCGGTTACAGTCTTTCCTGTCTGTTGGGATTGAGCAGTCGAATTTATTTCGGAAGTATTTTTTTTCATAGAAAGCACAATGTGCTTACCTTCCATTTCGTAGGTAATGTTTGTGCCGTTGAAGAGTTCCGACAATACTTTGTCAACTGTCTTTTCTTTCGCTTTAACAGAAGCCGTCCGGCTGACATTTACATTATTCTTGTTGTAAATGAACAAATAATCGGTCTGTGATTCGATTGAATTTAAAATTTTACTGACTGCCACGTTATTCTCGTTCAGAGTTACCCGGGCGTTCTGAGAACTTACATTTCCTGCAATACCAGTGAATGCGCAACTCAGTAGAAGGAATGTTGATAATTTCATAATCCGTCCCAAATGGTTTGATTTATACTTTTTAGGTACAAAAAGGGTTTGACAAAGAAAATTTATCATAACTTTGTGTGGATTTAAATGTTAATAATGAGATAATTAATCGATGTTGTCTCTGATTAGCTTTCGGCCGGGGGATGTGGGGACATCTTCCGGCTTTGCTTTTTTTCTTATGGGTCTCTGTTCATGGTGTATTAATTTTAAGATGTAACATATTTATATGATTGTAATTGTATTTAAATCATCGTCTCTTATATATTTGAATGATACGTCTTTCTGAAGAACTCTCAATGCATATTCTATACCGTCGGTTTGCCTGAACTTTCCGGTGCAGCGGTATTTCGATACGTTGTTATTTTTTATGAAGATGTCGATGCCATAATAAACGGAGAATTTTTTCATCAGGCTGTCGAATGGTTCGTCATCCAGGCAGATCAATCCTTCTCTCCAGCGCAGATGTTCCATATTACTGATTGTATCTTTTCGCAACGTACCGTTTATTTCTGTTACTTTCTCATGGGGAGTGAGTGAAACATGCTCGGTATTGTTGGATGAGAAAACTTCGACTGCACCTTCCAGCAGGGAGGTTTCGAATGCACTCAGTTTATTCTGATAGGCGGAGATATTGAAAGTTGTTCCTAATACTTTGATATCATACTTGTGTGTTTTTACGATAAAGGGCGCTTTTTCATTTTTCGTTACTTCAAAATAGCCTTCACCATCCAGTATGACTTCGCGCTTCTTTTTCCCGAATGAAGTGGGATAGGTCAGTTTTGATTTGGAGTTGAGCCAGACCCGTGTGCCGTCTTCCAGCACCAACTCTACACGCTGGCCGGCGGGAACCATAACGGCTTGTAATCCATGGGTTTCTTTATCCCCGGAGATAATCCAGATCCACGAGAGGGCAAACAGTAGAGCGACGGAAGCGGCGATACTCGCTACTTTCCAAAGAATAAATGATTTATTCTGAACTGAGAATGCTGTCGCGTTCTCAGTAGGCTTTGTATAGTGTATTAATAGGGCATTCCAGATTTTGCGCTCTTCCAGATACTCCCGGTAATTGTCACCGGAAGCCTCCGCCCAATCCATGATCAGTTTCTCTTCCTGGGGGGAAGTTTCGCCTCTGAAATATTTATGTAGTAATTCTTTTTCCATTCTTTCGTATTGACTTAGGTTCCCGTTCAGGGGCCTTTCATACTAATAACACCCCATTCCCGGATTACCCTAACGAAAAAAGAAAAAAAATTACATCTTTTCAGATCAGCGCTGATCACAGATCGGCGAAAGCATGCAAAATATATGTGTGTTTAACTTGGGAATCAATGTTTTATTTGAAATAACTATGTTTCTTGACTACGGCTCCTTTGTCATCGAAATAAACTTTCATTTCTTTTCCTTCGCGTGTCACTAGGATAACTTTGTATTTGACATAAGTGCTGTTATTCGACACGTAAACGGATTTTATCAGACAATCCTGGTAGACATTGTTTACACCTTCCTGGAGTATCTGGGGGATATTCGTAACGTCTATTTCATAAAACTTATCCTGTTTTTCTACCTGTGTTTTGTTGTTGTCCGGTGCGTTTTGTGCCTGAAGCTGTGACGTAAAAGCGGTGCACATGGCAATCGCTGTCATTAAAATAATCTTTTTCATACTTTCTTTTTTGCCTTAAAACTAAAAACCTAAATTTACCTATTGCCCCATATTCTTCAATTTTCGTGCCAAAAAGATGGTATGAACTATTCTTTCAGGCAACATGTTCTAAATGGGCAGGTTAATTTTTTATTGATTAACCGGATTAAAAAGAAGTAAATCCGTCAGGTGGGGAATTTCTCCATACTTGTGTGGATTTTTCTACAGGAAGAAGTACCTTCTGTAAGGAATCGAAGGAGAAACAAAAAAATTACTACCTTTGTCAGGTTGTGATAGAAATAAAAATATTGCATGATATATAATGTATAGAAAATCAAGATGAAACAAACGAGTATACTAATCACTATTCTTTCATTTTTTCTGTTAACGGCTTGTGTGACAAAGCAGGCTAATGAGACTGTTGTTACAGTCACGATTGAACCTCAGCGCTATTTTGCGGAAAAGATAGCAGGAGATAAATTCAAAATAAATTGTGTAGTTCCTGCCGGGCAAAGTCCTGAAACATACGATCCTACTCCCCAGCAAATGATACAGATCGGAAGAAGTATCGCTTATTTGCGCATCGGTCCTATCGGGTTTGAACAGGCCTGGATGGATAAGATACGTGAAAATAATCCGAAACTACAGGTGTTTGATACATCTGAAGGAATGAACCTGCTGACAGATACGGAAGATGACGACCATACACATGAACATGGCACGCACGATCATGATGCCCATGCCGGAGAGGAGGCGCATCACCATCATCATGGCGGAGTCGATCCGCATATATGGAGTTCGATTGCCGGAGCTAAGGCTGTTGCCTGGAATACGTTGAATGCATTTATTGAACTCGATCCCGACAATACGGAGTATTTTTGGCAGAACTATAATAAACTGGTGGACGAGATCGATAAAACAAATACGGAGATAAAGCAACTGCTTGACCCGTTGACCGACCGTACATTTATTATCTACCATCCGGCACTGACTTATTTTGCCAACGAGTTCAATCTCACGCAACTTTGTATCGAGATGGACGGCAAAGAACCTTCGCCTGCACAACTGAAACGGTTGGTGGAAACAGCGCGTGCCAACAATGCCCGCGTCGTATTCATTCAACAGGAGTTCGATCAGAAGAATGCCGAACTGATTGCCAAAGAGACAGGCTGTAAACTGACTGTAATCAATCCGTTGGCTTATGACTGGACTAAAGAAATGATTCATATTGCAAAAGCACTGGCTGATGGACAAACTCATTGAAATAGATAAGATAACAGCCGCTTATGGGAATAAGACTGTTTTGAAAGATGTCTCCCTGACCGTATGGAAAGATGATTTTCTGGGCATAATCGGTCCTAACGGCGGTGGTAAAACAACACTGCTGAAGGTGATCCTGGGATTACTTCAGCCGGTATCCGGTGCGATACGTTTTTATCAGAATGGGGTTGAAGTTTCTTCTTTACGGATTGGTTATTTGCCTCAACTGAATAATATTGACCGTAAATTCCCTATTTCCGTATGGGAAGTGGTCGCTTCGGGACTAGCTGCTGAAAAGCCTCGTTTTCGTTCTTACACGGCTGTCCAGAAGGAGCGTATTGAGGTGGTGATCCGGCAGATGGGGCTCGAAGATTTGTACACCCGTTCAATCGGAGAGTTATCGGGAGGGCAGCTACAACGTGTTCTGTTAGGCCGTTCGATCGTTTCACGTCCGCAATTACTGATTCTTGATGAACCAAACTCGTATGTCGATAAACGGTTTGAGTCGCGTTTTTACCAGTTACTGGAGGATATTAATAAAGAGAGTGCCATTATTCTGGTCTCTCACGATATCGGCACGGTCCTGGCCATGGTGAAAAATATTGCCTGCGTGAACGAGGCTTTGCATTATCATCCCGGTGTAGACGTTTCGGAAGAATGGTTGGGCGAGAAATATGCCTGCCCGATCGAGTTGATCGGACACGGAAATCTGCCGCACCGCGTATTGAAAACACACGAACATTAATATTCTTAATTCCACCATGTCACACACACTTTGCTTAATCTCATTACCGGAAGCCGGTGTTATCGTAGGCATTGCCGTTATCCTGTTCGGATGCAAGGCCGTTACGCAAAATCCTTTTATCTCCAGAGGACAGAAGATTGTATGGATACTGATCATTATTGTTCTCAACTGGATTGGTCTGTTATGGTATTACTACACCTATTATATGAAGAATAAAGACTGAGTTATGAAGATATTGATTACAGGTGCAAGCGGATTTATCGGTGGTTTTCTGGTAAAGGAAGCGTTGCGCCGGGGATATGAAACCTGGGCGGGCGTACGTGCCACAAGCAGCCGTGAAAACCTACAGGATGAACGGATTCATTTTATTGATCTCAAATATAATAATCGGGAGGCATTGACTGATCAGTTGAAGGATTTTGTCCGTGAGCAGGGCGCCTGGGATTATGTTATCCATAATGCAGGTCTGACAAAGACGCTCGATAAGCAGAATTTCTTCCGTATCAATGCAGAGAATACACATAACTTCATAGAGGCATTGGCTGCTGCCGGTTGCAAACCGAAAAAGTTTCTGTTGATGAGTAGCCTGAGCAGTTATGGGAGGGGAGACGAGGTGAATTTCCGTCCGATTCGCCTGGATGATCCGCAACAACCGGATACTGCCTATGGTAAAAGTAAGCTGGAAGCGGAGAACTATGTGCGCAACCAATCTCATTTCCCTTATGTGATCCTGCGACCGACGGGTGTGTATGGTCCTGGTGAAAAGGATTATTTTATGGAGATCAAAAGCGTAAAGTCGGGGTTTGACTTTGCGGTAGGATTCATTCCCCAGCGTATTACATTTATATATGTAAAGGATCTGGCGAGAGTGGCGTTCCTGGCGTTGGAAAATGAAACAATCCTTAACCGGCATTATTTTGTGGCAGACGGAGATGTGCATACCGATGAGTCATTTGCACGGATGATACAGGATATAGTAAAGAAAAGGCATGTGTTGCATGCCCGCATCCCGTTGGGATTGGTTTATGTAGCGTGCCATTGTTCCGAGTGGATAGGCAAATTGTTGAATAAGAGTATGACACTGAACACCGATAAATATATCATCCTGAAGCAGCGTAACTGGATTTGTGATGTTACGCCACTTCAGGAAGAACTAGGTTTCACTCCTGAATACCCTTTGCGCAAAGGGCTGGAGGAAAGTATTGAGTGGTATTGTAAGGAAGGGTGGCTGTAGATCAGTCCACCTTTTTTATGCTACCTAAACCTGCCCTTTCCTCTTTAATGGAAGGGTCTCCTTTATATCTGATATTCCCGCTACCGGCTATCTCGGCATAGATATTATTCGTTGCATGAGTTTCCAGCAAACCACTGCCGGCTATCTCACACGATACGTCTGATAGTAAGAAATTCAGTGCATGTATTTTCCCGCTACCGGCAATCTCGAATGCCGCTTTCTCTCCCGTACCTGCCAGGTTGATTGTTCCGGAACCGGCTATTTCACCTTTAAACTCCTTCGCATACAAGGTAAGTGCATCTACGGTACCGCTACCGGCTATAGATACTTCCAGTTGGTTTACCGTAACAGTATCTTTCATGTGAAGCATGACGCTGCCTGCCAGGTTAAATTTGATCTTGTCGTTCGAAGACAGCTTGCTGTTTACATTGAATTTTTCTGCACCGGCCAGATCTACCTTCTTCAACTGCCTGGAATTGGAGGTAATGGTGAATTGGGTAGGACGGAGGCGGAGTGTTTTATTTTCTCGTTTAGGGCGGATGACAAGCTTATTATCATCCGTCTTGAAATCGAAAAGGTCATAAATGTTCTGATCGACCGTGACAGTCAGTGCAGGCGCCGATTCTTCCTGCGTGTAATTGAAAACGGCTGCCGATGCATCGACGCTTATCTGATCGTAGTCTGAAATGTCGATCGTATGAGTCGTTACATTTCCGTCTCCTTTTACAGCAGGGAAAAATATGCATCCTTGAGCAAGTAAAAGGATACTGCCCAATATTATAAATGATAATTTCTTACTCATCTTATTTTACTTCTTCTACGGATCCTTTACCAATAACTTTCTGCTGAACGGCTGTCGGGCCTTTATAACGGATTTTGCCTTTGCCGACAACGTTTGCCTTGAGGTTGTTGGTGGGGTGAACTTCCATCGTTCCGTTGCCAGTCATTTTGCAACTCAGTTCAGGAACGTCTACACCGAAAGCCATGATCTCTCCGCTGCTGGTGATGCTGTATTCACCTTCCTTGGCATTCCCTTTTTTCAGGTTGATAGTGCCGGAGCCGTTGATGCTGCACTCCAGTTTGTCTACTTGGAGGTCATTGACAACCATATTGGCGCTACCGGAAACATTCAATTCCAGTTTTCCTACTTTTATCAGTTCTTTTAGTTGTACCAGGCAGTTGGAGTTTGCCTTGATCTTTACCTCGTCACCAGTCAAAGAGCTATTTATCATGAAATTCGCATTTCCGGCGGCTTTTACCTCTTTCAGCCATTTGGAGTTGGTCTTTACGATGAATTTGGTATAGTGATCCACTTTGGCACCTTTGAAACCAACAGAAAGTTCGCGATCTTTTATATTGATGTTGACGTATTCATGCAGGTTTTCATCAACCGTAATTTCGATATAGGGTTCTGCATTCGACTGTTCATAGTTGAAATCGATAACGCCGTCAATCTTGATGGCATTGTAATCATCGATCTTTATTTTCTTTGTAGTAAGGGTACCGTTGCCCTTCACATGATCTGCCGCCTGGACTGTAAATAACAGGCCCAGCAACATGATAATAGATAATAACCCTTTTGTTCTCATAATTTATTTGTTTAGTATTGCCTTTTCTTATAATAAATAGACGTGACTCCGATGCGGTCGGTTACAAAAATAGGAGTATTTTAATTTATAAGTCCAACATTTCGTATATTTTTATAGGGAATTAAGTTTTGGAATTATAATGAATAACCCGGATATCACTATTCATCCAATGCCTTGATGAAAAGTAATTCCGGGTTTTCCAACTCCCAATATAATGATCTCTTATTTTATGTGGTCGATATCGCTGGAACCGCTTGAATGCTTTTTAACTTCCGGATTGCCTTTGTATTTGATATCGCTGCTTCCGGATGCGTTGGCTTCCAGTTTTTCGGTAACGGTTGTGAAAATGTCACTGCTGCCGCTTGCAGAACATTTCAGTCTTTTTATAACGAAGTCGTATGCTTTGATATCACTGCTGCCGCTGCAACTATATTTTCCGTCGTTTGCTTTTCCTTTCAGATTCATGTCGCTGGAGCCTGAGGAGTGGGTATCTATTCTGTCACAAATCAGGTCGGATACTTTCAGGTCGCTGGCCCCGCTCAGGTTGATCTTGCACAGGTTAGTTATGCGTATCGGTTTTTCCAGATAAACATCGCTTGCTCCGGAAGCACTGATTTCCAGGTTTTCTCCGGAGAGGGAACTGCGCAGAAAGAAATCGATGCCCCCTGATACCCCTAATTTATTTAATTCTGAGGAATGGGTTTCTATAATCAATTTGCTCGGATTAATACGAGTGCCGCGTTCTGTCTCTATCTGAAGTACGTCTCCGTTCGAGTTGAACTTTAATTCGGAAAGGAGGTTCTCGTCGATTGTGATCTTTAAACCTGATTTACCGCCCTTCTGTGTGTAATTCACCTGGGGAGACTGATTCTTGCCGAAGAAAGAGTTTCCACCGGTTTCGATTCCCTGGCCTACTTTTATCTGTTTATAATCGGCAACTTGGATCTCTTTGGTTATTATATTACCGTTCCCTTTGATTTTCTCTGCAAAACAGGATATAGTGCTGAATGCGATTAAACTGATGATGGCGAATGTAATTCTTTTCATGATGTTCGTTGTTAAGTTATGTTCGTTATTTAGTTTGCACTTTTTAATTTACCGGAGCCGATGATACTTTTGCTCGTAGTGGGATTACCTTTATAATAGACATTCCCGCTTCCTACGATGTTTGCTTCCAACTGATTTCTGGTATGAGTCTGGATATTTCCGCTACCGGCTATGTTGCATTCCGTTTTGCCGGTGACGCATTCGTAGGCTTTAATGTTGCCACTTGCTGCCAGATTGTATTCTGCGCGGTCTGCTTTGCCTGCAATCTGGATATAACCGCTGCCTGCCAGGCTGCATTCTATTCCTGCCAGATCGATATTGGAGGCTACTACGCTCCCGGAACTGGCCAAATTGATTTCCAGCTTGTTTCCTTCTACTTTCTTTTCCAAAAGAATATTGCCGCTGCCTGCCATGTTGATTTCCAGTTTTCCGATATTTATCGGACTGGCAATAATGAAATCGCCGGAAGATACCACGTTCAGTTCTTTTATTTCGCGTGAGTTGGTTATAACCTTGAATTTGGTCGGTTGAAGGTTATATGAATTACCGTTACGACTATTTTCCTTGATCTTTTTGGGGCCGATTATCAACTCCTTGCCGTCTACCTGTGCTTTCAGTAACGGAAACAGATTCTCGTCGATCATGATTTTCAGATAAGGAGCGGCATCCGATTGCTCATAAACAAACTCCATGACTCCGACTGTCGATATTTCATTATAGTCGCTGATGGAAATTTCTTTGGTAATGATATTTCCGTTTCCTTCCACTTTTTCATTGGTGAAAGCAAATCCTGTCAATGTGATCAGTAAACAGGCAATAAGGAGGGATACTTTTGTTTTCATCTGTATAATTTTTTAGTTCTTTTATTTATAAGACGAATGCTATTGCGTTTAGGTTGCAGATTGGAAAGAGTTTTTTCAGAAAAAGTGAAAGAAAAGGGGCGGGTAGATAAAAAAGAAAACCGCAATCCATATAATTAACGGATGCGGCTTCTTTGCTTTCCAACGAAGCAGTCTCACGATTCCTCCTTTGCAAAGACTTGTTAACCTTAGATCTAAAATACTATGAAAAAAACTCATTGCAAATATAAGAGGAATTATAATATGTGCAATATACTATCGTCTCAATTTATTGTAAATTTGTCACTTTATGACGTAAATGTTACAATTTTTGAATGATTTGTTACAGTATACCGAACTTTTCCGGGATAGAATCCATAATATCAAACAGTTCTGACACTGTTTCAGCGCGCAACATGGCGACACGTGTTTGCTTGAAATCGCTAATTCCTTTGAACAATGGAGTGGCTGCCAGGTGGCGTCGGATATGCAAAATACCGCGTCGTTCGTCCAGGCGTTCCACACTTTGGTTGACCTGCTGTTTAAGGATATCCAGATACCAGGTGAATTTTTCTTCCGGCAGTGCTTCCCCGGTAGTCAGGAAATGTTTCACTTCACGGAATATCCAGGGGCGTCCGATACTTCCGCGACCGATCATGACACCATCTACTCCATAATTGTCGAAACGCTGTTTGCATATTTCGGCAGAGGTCACATCGCCGTTGCCGATAATGGGGATATGTATCCGGGGATTATTTTTTACCTCACCGATCAGTGTCCAGTCCGCTTCGCCGGTGTACATTTGGGCACGGGTACGGCCATGGATGGAAAGGGCGGCGATGCCACAATCCTGCAACTGTTCGGCCAGGTCGACGATTATTTTATTATCCGCATCCCATCCCAGACGTGTTTTAACCGTAACCGGAATATTGACGGCTTTTACTACTTCTTTCGTTATTTCAAGCATCAAAGGAATGTTCCGGAGCATACCGGCTCCGGCACCTTTGCCTGCCACTTTCTTGACCGGACAACCGAAGTTGATATCCAGTATATCAGGACGGGCAGCTTCGCATATTTTGGCAGCTTCCACCATTGGATCTACTTCTTTTCCATATATCTGGATAGCGACCGGACGTTCATCTTCGGCAACGGTCAGTTTTTCCTGTGTCTTGTTTACGCTGCGTATCAAGGCGTCGCTCGATACAAATTCCGTATAAACCATATCAGCACCGAAGCGCTTACACATCAGACGGAAAGAGATATCCGTTACATCTTCCATCGGTGCCAGGAATACCGGGCGTTCACCTAAATCTATTGAGCCTATCTTCATACCTTCTTATTATAGACCACAAAAGTACAGCTTTTTCCGCGAAGATTTATGATGGAATTGTCTGCAATCAGGGTAATTGTATCCAATTAAACAGAGTTAGCATTTCAAGTGATACAATATAACAATCGGATTTTCATCTCCATTTATCTTTTTTAGAATGTCTGGAGCAGTTTTAAGCATACCTTTATCTCGCAGATAATCAATAGTTGAAGCAGGGCTGCACTGTATCGATATTTTTTTGTTCTTATACCAATGTAACGGGGCAATAGGTAGTCCATGATCTATATCATTATTTATTCCCCACATGGTCATCCAAAAATCAACATTTGAAATATCATTCCATTTATATGGAGTAGGTGTGGATAATATTTTACCACTCTGTTTATCATAAAGCATTATGTACGATTTTTCCTTATATACATACCTAAAGCAAATAGATTCAGGGAATTCTATTATATCGTAAAGAAATAGTTCGGTATTTGTTGGTATAAAATTCAAGAGTGAATAAGAACTTTTTAAAGATTCTTCATTTAGATTCCTCTGCCAGCAGAATGCTGGAATGATTGTATCTTTAGTCAAACGATAAATAGTATCATTTGTCATGGTTGAAAACAATACTCCCGAATCACTGGGTATACATCTTGTTAACTTAAAACCTGATTCTTTTGATGGAGATATTTTATCATTTGAAAAATTGTTTTTCATCATTATTGTATCTCCTTTTCCCATATTGCTAAATATACCAATTCCAAAATGTCCTTTTGCCTCAAAAGGTATGCCTTCGGAACTAGTCTCAACGACTCGTCCTTCTCCAATAGGATAAGAGTAAAAACTCATTCTCCCTCCCCGGTCGAACGCTTCTTCAAATTTCCCATCAAAATTGTATATTGTTGTTTGGTACGCCCCGGTGATATATAGTTTACTATCTTCTTCTACTGAATACATACTTATAGGAAAAAGAAGTTCTCCAGGGCCTTGTCCATATTTTGCTACTTGCCTAATGAAATTCCCTTTTATATCAAATTGAAGCACTCCACATGTAGGGTCAGATAAGACAAATATATAATCTTTGGTAAGGATTACGTCCATTATTTTCCCAACCATTGAGCTGTTATCGTCGGTTAATTCTAATGGAATATATTCTATTCTTTCAATTTCATTTTTAATAGAAATTGCATCATTGGAATTTACATAAGCTCTAACATCAATGGAAACAAGCTTATTTTTTGTAGTTTCTGCCTTCTCATTACATCCTATACTGATTATTGATAATATGAGTATAGGATACATTTTTATTTTATAAAACTTCATATCTTATAGTATTACATGATTTTTAATTGAGTTATGCGCAAATATAGAATGACAGGAATAATAAATAGCTACACTTTAGAGTAGAGAAATCATTTATGCGTGATTTTTTTTGAGAAGATGTCGTGAAATTGATTATAATGTTCGTATTTTTAGCAGACAGTAAAAAACAAGACATGAAAGAATTTAGTGTAGAGAAATTTTTTGATCCTGTTAAGAGGCCAAAGATTGATGACGATCTGAATGAAAAGATGAAGAACAGTATGGATATTGTTCATCGTATGGCATGTACCTTGAATCACTCTTTGTATGTGATTGATTATCTGAAACAATCATTTGTCTATGTGTCTCCTGATAAATTGTTTTTGTGTGGCTACTCTGTGGAGCAAGTACTTGAGTGGGGGTATTCATTTTATACCAGGGTTGTTCCCGAAAATGATTTAAGGCGTTTATTGGAAATCAATAAGGCCGGTTTTGACTTTTACTATAAACTTCCGATCGAAAAGCGGTACATGTATTCTATTGAATATGATTTTGACCTGGTGCATATAAACAAAAAAGTAACCAGGGTAAATCAACGGTTGATACCGCTCATAATTAATAAGGCTGGCGATCTTTGGTTAGCGGTATGTGTTGTGACACCGCTATATTCGAAAGCTAAAAATAAAACGATCATTAAAAATTTCAATACAGGGGAGCAATTCATTTATCAGGAAAAGGAGCAATTCTGGTACAAAAATACTTTACCACTTCTTACAGTTAAAGAGAGACTCATTTTGCAACTGTCTTCCCAAGGTCATACAAATGCAGCTATAGCCGAAGAATTGTCATTGAATGTGAATACTATCAAGTTTCATAAAAGGAATATATTTCAAAAACTGGATGTTGAGAATTGTATTGAAGCAATTACAGTGGCATCTCATTGGGGATTAATTTGAAATGTAGCAAAATAAAGATCCGGATATGGATGAATTATTCTTTTGATGCGGTTATCCTGGCCTTTAATGAACAATCTACTACGTTTTATAGTAGATTAACTATATATTGTAGTTGTATTACTAGTAAATATAGTTATATTTGTGCATTCCTTTAATAAAACAACAGATTATGAAACGATTGACATCGAAAGAAGAAGAGATATTAGGCTATTTCTGGGCGAAAGGCCCTCTGTTTGTCCGCGAACTTCTCGACTTGCAGGAGGAACCCAAGCCGCATTATAATACGCTTTCAACCATTGTTCGCACATTGGAGGAAAAAGGATATATCGGTTATAAGGTATTTGGAAATACACATCAGTATTATGCATTAATCTCGGAAGACGAATACCGGAAGAAGACCCTGAAGCAGGTTGTCGATAAATATTTCGATAATTCCTATACCCGTGTCGTCTCTACTTTAATTGAGGAAGAGGCGTTGACTCTTGATGAATTGCAAGAGTTGATACAACAGATTAAAAATAAGTAAAAACGTAGGTTTATGGGAGCTTTACTTCTGTACATACTGAAATCCACTATTTGCCTGATATTATTTTATTTAGGCTTCAAGGCGTTGCTTAGTAACGATACGTTCTTCCGTTTCAACCGGTGGGTGTTGTTGGTAGGAATCGCTACCTGTATGTTGCTGCCAGCCATAAAGATACAGACTTCCGAACCTTTATTGATACAACAGCCGATCATTCATTTGGAAAAGATGATAGCCGGTGAGGAAACAGTTGTAACTTATCTTTCGGATAATAACCCCGAAGTCAATATGATTCCTGTGGTTACGCCGGCCAAAATGATTGATTGGGGACAAATCATTGCTCTTCTTTATTGGGCAGGATTTATTTTTTGCCTGATGACAACTTTGCTCTCATTCAGAAAGATGTTTGTTTTGATTCGGAGTGGCCGCAAATTACAACAGGGGCGCTATACATTAATATTAGTTCCTTCCTGTGTGTCCCCTTTCAGTTGGGGACGTTATATTATTCTTTCGGAAGAAGATTATGAGAAACATCCTGATGAGATTCTGACGCATGAAATGATGCATTTGAAATCTCATCATTCCATTGACCTGCTTTTTATGGAGTGCATTCTTTGGCTTCACTGGTTCAACCCGGCTATCTGGCTGTTGAAACGGGAGTTGAAGGATATTCATGAATACCAGGCCGATAAAGGAGTACTTACCCAGGGCGTCGATGCAACAAAATATCAACTGTTACTCGTGAAAAAAGCTGTCGGCTCCAGCCTCTACACTCTTGCCAACAGCTTCAACCACAGTAAAATTAAAAAACGTATTACTATGATGTTAAAAGGTAAATCAAACAATTGGGCCCGGTTGAAGCTATTGCTCCTGGTCCCCGTAGGACTTATCGTCCTGAACGCTTTTGCCCGTCCGGAAGTAAACCGGCAGTTGGAAACGCTTGTACAGAGCAAAGATAAGGAAACTCCGCCGGAAGAACAACAGGATATGAAGAGTTTCTTTAAGACGGAATTGGATAGTTATATGAAAAAGGTGGAACCGCAAACTGCGTTTGAACCTGATGAGATTATAGCTTTCATGAAAAAGAATACTGAGCCGAAGGATCTATTTATCAATGCTAAAGGTGATGTGCTGTTGAATAATGATTTTGCAAACTATAAAGAAAAGGAACAGTTCCTGGGCAAGTTGCAGGATTTATTTGAAAAAAGTAAAAAGCCTGTTTCCTTCTATTTCCTTATTGACATAAATACTCCGGAGGAAGCTACTGAGGCCGTTTTACATTTAGTAAAAGAGGCATTTGATAAGCGACAAAAAGTTGTAGGTGCTGATAAAGCCCCCTTCCTTCTGTTTGAGGATGCCAGAAATAATAAGAATTTTCCGGGAAAGGGGCGGGAAAAGAAGCAGGATGTAGCTTATTATACGGTTGATGGAAAGCAAGTGAGTCCTAAAGCGTATGAAGAGTTGAAAAAGAACTTTAAACAGATTAAACCTCGCAAGAGTGATTTAGTGGATATAAAGGGTAAAGTCGTGGAAATTCATACCTATATGAAACTGGAAGATGGCTCGACTATACCTTCACCCGCTCTTTATGCTGAAATTTCAGAAGATGACGGTACTGCTTATCCCGTATTAATATCTTATCGCACGGCATCTTTCGAATCCGGTGTTTATGAAGCTACGCTGTCAAAAAAGATGGAGAATGTAAAAGCTACAGCTGAAAGAATAAGTAAGGAAAAAGAGAAGGTTGAGGAGCTTACTGTTTTGCCGGCCAACAAAGATGTTCCATTAAGTTATCTTGAAGCAGTGAAGCAGGTTCTGGAAGGGAAAGGGCTTTCTTGTACGATTAAAAATAAGGTTCCTGACGGCATTAAATGATTTGTTTATTTTTTATATCGGAGGATGCCTTTAAGAGGTGTCCTCTGTTTGTTTCTGTACATTCCAATAAATCTTAGAGAACGGCAGAGTGAAAGTTTGTAAGTTTTGATATTTGTTTATAGTAAGAATCCCATATCTTTGTATCTTTCTGATTTAAAACCAAACCTCTGAATAAAGAGGAACTGGAATAGATGATATATAAAGTAGGGATAATCATTTTCATTTACCTTTTCGTTGCCTGTTCTTCAACTGAGCGAAAAGAGGCTGTAACTGTCGGGGAACTTTTCCGGCAGGCTGCTTTCTATGGGGAAAGGTTACAGTATATCCCAGCATTAGATACTTATCAACAGGCTATCAGGCTGGCCGAAAAGGATAAAGACAGCCTTGCTCTTTCTCATGGCTATTTGGAAATGGGAAAAATTTACCGGAATCAATCTTTGAAGCAAAAGGCCCTGCAAAGCGAGAAAAAAGCATTGTCTTATCTCGGAAGTGCAGGCGGTGATTCACTTCGAACGGTGCTTTACCGGGAGATGGGAGATATTTATATGTTGTCCCGAATGCCGGACAGTGCCTTCTATTATTATCAAATGGGTGATTGCCGGATAAAGCAGGCAAAAGTATTGCAGCAGGGAGGAAAGTATAAGGAATCGGAGGCATTACTGAAAACAGAATTGGAACAAACAATCCCCCGGGAAGAAAAAGCGGAACTCTTTCTGGCTCTGGCCGATTTGCAAATAAACATGGGTAAATTGGAAGAAGCTGAAACGAATTTAAGTCAGGTACCCTCTTCCCATCCGCATTTATATGCCGCTTTGTCCCGGATTGCCCAATGTCGCGGAGACAGCTTGCAAGCTGATTTTTATCAAAAGAATTATCTCCACAACCTGTCCGTTTTACGACGGCAGCAGGAAGACAATCAAATAACTCAACTTCTCTGGACTTCGGAGCAGAAAGAGTGGGAGAGACGTCTCTCGAATGCTGAAAATACTCAAACAGGGCGGTTGTATCTCTGGAGCGCCCTGTTTATCCTTTGCGGTACAAGTCTCTTGGGGTATTCCCGTTACCGGAAGAAAAAGGCGGCCGTCTCCCTGTCGGAAACAGATTTCCTCTCTTCGGAAGTTTATCAGCGTTTCCACCGGAAAGAAGAATGGAGGGCGGGTAGTAAGGACTGGGAAGAGTTGTTGCAAGCCTTCAACCGGACCTACCCGGAGTTTCGCGAACGGCTGAAAAAGAAAATACCGAAACTGAGTGAACAGGAATGGCGCATGTGCTGCCTGATTAAAATGGATGTTCCCCCTTCTACAATGGCCATGTTGCTCTGTTGTACCAATCAGGCTATTTCGATGCGCCGCGTCCGTCTTTACCAGAAAATGACGGGCGAAAAGGGAACGCCGGAACTGTGTGACTCCTTTATTCGTGATTTTTAAGCAGATGTGAACTGATGTGAAACCGTGAAGGAGACTGTTTCTTCTATTTTTGTCTGAAAAAAGCGTATGAAAAAGATGTTATTAGGGCTCATGGTAGCCATGATGGTTTTAACCGGATGCGGGTCAAAGCAGTCGGTCGGCGAATTACCGGAGATTGATTTGACGGCAAAAATGTTTTCTTCCGATAAGGTTGGAATAGCGGACGAAATAGAATCGATTGAGTATATTCCTCTGGAGTTGACCGATGAATCTCTGATTGCAAATGTATTGGATGCATGTGTTTCCGACGAGTATATCTTTATTTATTCTACCCGGCAGGAAAGCGTTTTGCAGTTTGACCGGAAAGGAAAGTTTGTCCGTCCTATCGCAAAGACAGGGAATGGTCCGGGAGAAGTCGCACAGATTATATCGCTCACCATCGATGAAGAAAACCGCCTTTTTTGTGTTAACGAGTATTTTTCTACCTCGTTCTACTCTTTTGACGGCGAATTTATTAAAAAGATAACGAGTCTGCGTCCTAACTCTTATCAGCTTTCCGTCGGGGCGAATACGATGGCCGAATTAGGCCGGATGTATGTCCCTATGAATATTCCGGGAATGTTCAGCCTTGGAATTTTCAACTGGGCAACGGACGATACGATTGCATTTCGGCGGACGATTGGAAATGTGAATGTAATGCCGCTGGAAGAAGTCAGTTTGAAAGGATGGATATATAATGGCAGCATGGATGGTTGGTTTTGCTATTCGGATGGGATAGATACCGTCTGGAATGTGAATGCAAAAGCAATTTCACCGGCATTTCTTATCAGGCATGGTTATTCTGCTGCCGATGAGGAAGAAATACGTTCCTCTAAAACAGGAAATGCCGCTGTGGATGGTAAATTCAGTATTTTCAATATCTTTGAAACTCCCCGGTCTTATTTTGTCAAATGTTTCAAAGGTTCCGACCAGTCTAATTTCTTTTTGTACAGCCTGAATAAAGAAACCGGAGCCTTGTGTCGTGAGGCTTCTCTTATCGACGCAGACGAATTGTTCGGATACAACAGGGCTTTGACCGGCATCGGTATCCGCAATGAAACGGACGGGGGGCTTCCCATCTGGCCTTTCTTCTCCTTTCCGGCTAAAAAACTGATGATACAATTCAATACGGCAGTAGAAATCGAATATCTCAAAGAGAAATATCCCGACCTAAGGAAACACCCTGTCCTGCAACAGGTAACGGAAGATTCGAATCCGCTCGTTACTATTTATCATTTACGTTGAAAGGCTTAAAAGGTATCGGATGAAACGTATTTATAGATAAGGTTGCTGCCTGGAAGAGCCGCGTAAGCATCGGTCTGGTACATCCTTAAGGGAATCTGTTTCTACATAATGAAACAACTGTTCCATTATGTAGAAACACTTGTTTCATTAGGATGAAACAGTAGCAATGATTGGGTGTTTTAAAGACTGCATGCCGGTAAGAGGCTAAAAGTTAACCGATTTTATTCATGTAATATTAGGAAGAAACCCGTATCTTTGTGGTTTCTAATTTAAAACCAAACAGCTTTGAACGAAAAAGATTTTGAAATAATGGCGCCGGTAGGTTCGTATGAATCGTTGATGGCGGCTATTCAGGGAGGTGCCGACTCTATCTATTTCGGCATTGAGGGACTGAACATGCGTTCGCGTTCTTCCAATAATTTCACGACAGACGATTTGCGCAAGATTGTTTCTATCTGTAAGGAACACGGGATTAAAAGTTATCTGACGGTCAATACAGTTATTTACGGGGAAGACCTGGCTCTGATGCGCGAGATTATCGATGCGGCGAAGGCGGCGGAAGTCTCTGCCATCATTGCGGCGGATGTGGCTGCAATGAGTTATGCGAACCGTATCGGACAGGAGGTGCATCTTTCTACCCAGTTGAATATTTCGAATGTGGAGGCGCTGAAGTTCTATGCCCAGTTTGCCGATGTGGTGGTGCTGGCCCGTGAGTTGAACCTGAAGCAGGTTTCCGAAATCTATCAGCAAATCGTTGAACAGCAGATTACCGGTCCGGGAGGCGAACTGATTCGTATCGAGATGTTTGCACATGGCGCTTTGTGTATGGCTGTCTCCGGCAAATGTTACCTGAGTTTGCACGAGATGAATGCCTCTGCCAACCGCGGGGCCTGCATGCAGATTTGCCGCCGCGGCTATACGGTGAAGGATAAGGACAGCAATATCGAACTGGATATAGAGAACCAGTATATCATGTCGCCCAAAGACCTGAAGACGATTCATTTCATGAACAAGATGATGGATGCAGGCGTTCGGGTATTTAAGATTGAAGGCCGTGCCCGCGGACCGGAATATGTGCGTATCGTAACGGAGTGTTACAAGGAGGCGGTGAAGGCTTATTGTAGCGGAAGTTATGATGAAGAGAAAATCGCTGTTTGGGACGAACGTCTGAAAAGTGTCTTTAACCGTGGTTTCTGGGATGGTTATTATCTGGGGCAGCGCCTGGGTGAATGGAGCAGCAAGTATGGTTCCGGTTCGACCAAAAAGAAAGTCTATGTGGCGAAAGGAATCAAATATTTCAGCGGTATCGGTGTGGCGGAGTTTGAAATGGAATCGGGTTCGCTGAAAGTGGGCGACGAGATTCTGATTACCGGCCCGACAACCGGTGCGGTGATGCAGACTATCGATGAAATACGTGTCGACCTCAAACCGGTGGAAGAGACTGTCAAGGGCGAACGCTTCTCCTTTAAAGTCTCCGATAAAGTACGTCCCTCGGACCGTCTTTATAAAATGGTATCAACGAACGATAAAGAACTGAAATAATGAAAGAGTATATTTTTAAACTGACAGACAAAGTGCGTGACTACGAATGCGACTTGCAGGGCGTAGTGAATAACTCCAACTATCAGCATTATATGGAACATACCCGTCATGAGTTCCTCGAGTCGCTGGGAGAGAATTTCGGTGCCATGCATGATAAGGGAGTGGACGGGTTTGTCTCTCATGTGGAGATCGACTACAAGACCTCTTTGAAGAGCGGCGACAGCTATATCTCCTGCCTGAATGTATATAAGAAAGGCGTAAAGCTGGTCTTTGAACAGGATATCTACAGAGCCTCCGACGGTGCGCTGGCAACTAAGGGGAAAGTCGAATCGGTTGTCGTACAGGACGGCAAGCTGACCCGCGGCGAATATTTTGACGAAATGTTGAAAAGGATACAAGACAAACTATGACAGTATCATGACAGATAAACGGATTTACCAGATTGGCTTAACTATGATAAACGGGGTGGGCGATGTCCTGGCCCGTCAGCTTCTGCAAACCTTCGGCGACGCAGAGGCTGTCTTTGCGGAAAAGAGACAGACATTGGAGAAGATTCCGGGTTTCGGCAGCCTTACCGCTGCTGCCGTCAAAAGCCCGGAAGTGCTTCTGCAAGCCGAGAAAGAGTTGACTTTTATTGAAAAGAACCAGATAAGCTGTTATTTCCTGACAGATGAGAGTTACCCCAAACGTTTGAAAGAGTGCTCCGACGCTCCTGTACTACTCTATTTTAAAGGGAAGACCGACTTGAATAGTACACATATTGTCAGTATTGTCGGGACGCGCCACATAACAGAATATGGCAGGACGATGACGGAAGAGTTGATACATGCCTTGTCGATCTCTTATCCGGATTTGCTGGTTGTGAGCGGACTGGCTTATGGCGTCGATATCTGTGCCCATCGGAGTGCCCTGAAGTATGGACTGCCGACTATAGGTGTGTTGGCGCATGGTCTGGACCGCATCTATCCTTCCTCACATCGCTCCGTAGCTGTTGAAATGTTGTCTCATGGCGGATTGTTGTCCGATTTCCCCAGCGGAACGGAACCGGATAAGCCGAACTTTGTCCGGCGTAACCGGATTGTTGCCGGATTGGCGGAGGCAACGATTGTAATGGAATCGGCAGAAAAAGGAGGCTCGCTTATTACGGCTGACCTTGCTTTTTCCTATGGGCATGACATCTATGCATTCCCCGGACGGGTAAACGATTATTATTCCAAAGGATGCAACGCATTAATCCGGCAGAATAAGGCGGGTTTGATAACATCGGCTTCCGATTTGGTGTCGGCACTTTGTTGGGACGTGAATAAAACGCCTTCGCCTGCCCCTGTCCAGGCTGAATTGTTTTTCGAAGAAGACGACCGTGCAGGAACAGTCATAAAACTTCTTCGCGAAAAGGGAGAAATACATATCGACCAACTGGCAACGGAACTGAATCTGCCTGTCCGCGAACTCTCTTCCCTACTATTTGAACTGGAAATGAACGGACGGATTAAGGCACTGCCGGGAAATATCTATAAACTTCTGACATGATATGATAACGTCCTTTGAATAAAAACAACGGTTCGGTTATTTTGTTTTAGAGATGTAGATAGTTTCTTTTGTGTAAACAGGAAGTATCTTTATCTTTGTCAAAAGCATTTATTATGGAATTGCGAACAGCGAATGTAGTCAGATATATTATGCCTCTCCGGGAGGGAGGTTCGTTGCCGGCTTTGGCAGAAGCCGACGATGAATATAAATATGTCGTAAAGTTCCGGGGAGCCGGTCATGGGACCAAGGCCCTGATAGCCGAATTGATTGGCGGTGAAATAGCGCGGGCATTGGGTTTCCGTGTGCCTGAACTGGTCTTTCTTAATCTCGATGAGGCCTTTGGTCGTACCGAAGGGGATGAGGAGATACAGGATTTATTGCAGGCAAGCCGTGGGTTGAACCTGGGATTGCATTTCCTGTCGGGTGCCCTGACATTTGACCCGGTAATCAATAAGGTCGGAGAAAAACTCGCTTCCCAAATAGTCTGGCTGGATGCCCTCCTGACGAATGTGGACCGTACAACCCGCAATACCAATATGCTGATGTGGCATAAGGAATTATGGCTGATTGACCATGGCGCGTCACTCTATTTCCATTATTCCTGGTCGAACTGGCGCAAACATGCTTTAAGCACGTTTATCCAGATTAAAGACCATGCCCTGTTGCCGGAAGCCGGTAAGTTGGAGGAAACGGATACCGAATTTAAACGTATTCTTACTCCGGATAAAATCCGTGAAATTGTTTCTCTGGTTCCGGACGACTGGTTGCAGTGGAACGAAAGTCCCGGTACGCCGCAGGAAATAAGAGACGTTTATATTGAATTCCTGACAGAAAGGATTGCCCATTCCGAAACATTTATAAAAGAAGCGCAGCATGCAAGGAAAGCACTTATATGAATACGCCGTTATCCGTTTTGTTCCCCGGGTGGAACGGGAGGAGTTTATTAATGTGGGTCTTATCATGTTCTCTAAACGGGCCCGGTTTATAAAGGCGCGTTATCAGGTGGATGAAAAGAAGCTCTGTCTGTTCTCTTCCGAACTGGATATGGATTCGCTCTATGCCAGTCTGAAAGTATTCGACCGCATCTGCTCCGGTACTGCCGGCGGTGGTCCGATAGCCTCTATGGATATTCCCGAGCGTTTCCGTTGGCTGACGGCTGTGCGCAGTTCTTCCATCCAGACTTCGCGTCCGCATCCCGGCTTTTCGACTGACCTGGAGGTTACGTTTGAAAAGTTGTTTGCGGAGTTGGTTCTGTAAATCTACCGGAACGTTTTTAGCGGATAAAATGCTCTCTTTAATTGTTAATTTTAGCAGTTTTTGCCAGTATTGTATATAGTTTTATCTTAGCTAACACTTTTTGGCGAAAGATGCTTGGAGGCTTAACATATATTGTCTGTAAAAAGCTTGACAAACGCTTGCTACAGGTGTATCTTTGTACTGTGGTTTTTTCATAATAGTATTAGATTTAAGGTTAACAAAGTTTGATTAGGGCTTGTCGTGAGACAGGCTTTAATTGTTTATAGAGGTTTGCTAAAAATTGAAATGGTCCGGGTCTGCACCCAGTCTCAGATTCTTATTAAGAGCACTTATCCGGGTCATATCTTCGTCTGTCAGTTCGAAATCCGTACATTTCAGATTCTCTGTCAATCTCTCTTTATGGATGGATTTGGGGATGACTATCACTCCACGTTCCAGATTCCAGCCTAAAACGACCTGTGCAGGAGTCAGGCCGCGCTTTTTAGCAATCTCGGTAATGACAGGGTTTGTCAGAATGTCTGATTTGCCGGCTCCCAATGGTCCCCATGCTTCCGGACGGATATTCCTTTCCAGGCAATATTGGATAGTTGCCGCCTGGGAAAGGTAGGGGTAACATTCTATCTGGTTGACTGCTGGTATGATTTCTGCTTCTTCGAGCAAATCGGCTAAATGATGTGTCTGATAATTGCTGACTCCGATTGCTTTTGCTTTTCCGCTTTTATACACTGCTTCCATCTTTTTCCAGACACTGACGTAAGTCTCTTTTACCGGCCAGTGCACAAGATAGAGGTTTACATAATCCATGCCCAATCTTTTCAGGCTGGCTTCGATCGCTTCTTCTACTTTTCCCGACCGCTGGTCGTCATTCCATAACTTAGTAGTCAGGAATATCTCTTCCCGTGGGATACCTGAGTCCCGGATTGCCTTGCCGACAGCTTCTTCATTTCCATAAATCATGGCTGTGTCTACATGTCTGTATCCGACAGATAAAGCTGTTTTTACTGTTTCATATGCAATGTTTGCATCTTCAACCCTGAATACACCGACTCCGATGGAAGGGATTTTTGTTCCGTTGTTTAAAATAACTTCTTTCATTTGATCTTTTGTTTTTTATTCCCTGTATATAAAACAGATAAGTGATGGCTTTGTTTGCCGGGAAAAGGAAGGATTGTTTTTACTATGAATATTCCTGTTATGTGAGTTTTATTGGTTACTTTTGTAAACAGTCAGTAACTCAGTTATTTATAAAATCGATTATAAATGATATCTATCTTTACTTATATATTTATTGTTATAGCAGGAATTATTCTTTTAGTTTTTATTGCCGGCCTTCTTTTGCCGGATGAAAGAACTGCAACCAGTGAATGTTTTTATAATGCTTCCCCCGAGAAGGTGTATAATGCACTCATCAATAATGCTGATTACGGTTATCGCAGTGATCTGGAAGAGATCGTTATTGTGGAAGAGAAAGACGGCATAGAAGTCTGGGATGAAATAGCGAAGAACGGCTCTGTTATCCGGTTCAGGACAGCCCGTAAAGTACCTCATTCCTTATATGAATTTGAAATTGTGAAAGGAAACGGATTCACCGGGTACTGGAAAGGCGAACTGAAAGTAACCAGTACGGGAGGAACTCATTTTACATCGACGGAAATTATCCGGATGAAGAATCCTTTTCTGAAAGTCGTTTCCCGTCTTTTCTTTGATCTGGAAAAGTTTATGCATACTTATCAGAATGACCTGCGCGTGAAACTTAGTGAAGATATAGCCTGAAAAAAGGGAGTCTTAATCGACTCCCAGGAATTTGAACGGTTTAGCTTCAACAAATTGCTCTGCCGTGTTGCCGGCATAGGTTTTACCGCTAACCAGGTCAAGCATCTTCACCGGTGCTTTTTCTGAAAAATCCACATCTTGTAAATTTACCCAGAATACATTAGGCTGGATGGTCGATTCAAAGAAATAAACTTTATTCTTTTGGTCGGAAACGGTTCTCCATCTTGTCGATGAGATATTCGGTTCGTTAGGTGTTGTGATACCTAATGGTACTGACGTGTTACGGATTACGCTGAATACACTGGCAACGGCCGTACGGGTATCCGCCACTTTCGGAATAGCATTAATATAGAAAGAGGCTCTGACAAAACGGTCGGCAGCACGGTTGGTTCCTGGTAGGAATGTCGTTCCCCCGATATTTTTCCAGTAATCATTCAAGGCCAGTTGCTGGTCGAAAACCGGGGAGTTGGTCATTACCTGGTATGATTTGTCGTGGTGGATTTTCAATTCTCCGCCGATATATTCAAAGATCGCATTGTCACCGTCGGCATCCGAGATGGAAAGATGCAATGTTGCCATGCGGGTTCCGTCAGGCATCATGTCCGATACAACTTCGAAGGTGCCTTTTTCAACATAGGAAACTGCTTCATCGACTGTGGCGAAATTATCCAGTATATATTGAACCCAGGCGGCAATGGACAGTCCCGGTTTTTTGCCATCCCACTGCGGGTATTCCGACTCTGCCAGCCAGAGCAGATTGGCGACCAGTCCCTTTTCGTTCATCCCGTCCGTACTGCAAATATCGTAGGCGGAAGCAACTATACTTCCATATTTGGAAGTCCATTCAAGCGGATTCTTTCCTATTTCTCCATTACGCTTCATACCTCGCGGAAATATCCACAGGTTGCTGCGGGTATCTTCTTTCCAGTCCATTGACCGGGCGGTCAGAACTGTATTGTCTTTTCCCTGATAAACAACTCTGGTGCAGGCTTCTGTGGTATTTAACTGAGTGCCCGCTGTAATGGCAGCTAGCGCTATTCCCCATTTCTGTATACGTCTCATAATCTTATCGTTTTACTTCATATATAAACGATGAAGAGGTTGTAATGTTTAAGTAATCTGACTCTTTTTACGCTGTAGAAGAGTGGATTTAAGGAATTGGTCAGAAATCGCTTATTCCGGTCAGTACCAGAAGTGCCGGTAAATAATCTTTCAGCCGGCTACGGAATAGTTTCAGTGCTTTCGAAATATGGAATTCTACTGTTTTGATACTGACTTCCAGTTCAGCTGCAATTTCCCGGTTGGTTTTGCTTTCATACCGGCTTTTAAAGAAAATCGCGCGGGTTTGTTCCGGCAGTTCGTTTAATGTTTTTCGGATGATCTCTTTGACTTCGACCGTGAAGAGGTCTGACGGGTCGCACGACTCCAGGGACGAGATACGAAAATTCAGTTCCCGTTGCCGGTGGTCATATAATTGGTCTTCCACATCTGTGCGGATGGTCTGGTGGCGTAAGTGGTTGAGTGACTTGTTTTTTACAGTTGTTAATATGTATCCGGGAATATTGGTGTCGGCTGGCAGTTCTTTTCTTTTTTCCCAGTATTGGATGATTGCCTCCATGTAAATATCCTCTGCGGCGGCCATATCCCTTACATATGAATTGGCAAACAGAATGAACGGCTCTTTGAATTGACCGAAGAGCGTTGAAAATAGTGAAGATTCCGTTTGTTGTTCTCCCATAACAGATGCAAAAGTAATAAAAAAGTGCCTTCTGATGACGTTTGTGTAGTTAAAAGCATTACTTTTGTAGCTCGTAATTAGTTGAAAACGAAAAAGAATGGATAAAGTAAGTTACGCACTTGGCTTAAGTATCGGAAATAATTTCCAGAACTCGGGCATTAATGATCTTCAGATTGAAGACTTTGTGAAAGGATTGAAAGATATTTTAGGTGGTCAGACCCCGGAAATCAGTTATGACGAAGCTAAGCAGGTGATCAACGATTACTTCATGAAGCTGCAAAAAGAAAAATTTGAAATAAATAAGAAAGCCGGAGAGGAATTCCTGAATATCAATAAAGGAAAAGCAGGTGTAGTTACCCTGCCCAGCGGATTGCAATATCAGGTACTTCAGAAAGGTGAAGGTCCTAAACCGACTGCTTCTGACAAGGTGAAATGTCATTATCACGGAACATTAATCAACGGAACAGTGTTTGATAGTTCGGTACAGCGTGGCGAACCGGCTGTATTCGGAGTATCACAGGTTATCCCGGGATGGGTGGAAGCATTGCAGTTAATGCCGGTAGGATCTAAATGGAGATTATTTATCCCGTCAGACCTGGCTTATGGCGAACATGGAGCGGGTGAAGCTATCGAACCGAACAGTGCATTGGTTTTTGATGTTGAATTATTGGGTATAGAAAAATAATGAATAAGATTAATGTGCTGGTTGCTACAACGATTGTTGTTTTGGGCATTATTCTCACTTCTTGTAACTCTAAGCCTAGGGTAACATTGGCTAGCGGTTTACAATATGAAATACTTAAAAAAGGTAACGGTCCTAAGCCGACTGCTTCAGATAAGGTAAAATGTCATTATCACGGAACTTTAACCGACGGAACAGTTTTTGATAGCTCTGTACAGCGTGGCGAACCGACAGTGTTCGATCTGTCGCTAGTGATTCCGGGGTTGAGGGAAGCATTGCAACTGATGGAAGTCGGTTCTAAATGGAAATTGTTTATCCCGTCAAGGCTAGCCTATGGCGAATATGCTGCAGGAGAAGTTATCAAGCCGAACAGTGCATTGATTTTTGAGGTCGAATTGTTAGATATAGTAAAATAATTTATAGAGAAAAATGAAAAAGATTAATGTTTTAGCTGCTACAGCGATTGTAGCTTTAGGCATTGCTGCCACTTCTTGTGATTCTAAGCCTAGTGCAAATTTGAAATCGGCAGTAGATAGCGCAAGTTATGCTATCGGTGTTTCTACCGGTGCCGGTTATAAAGAAAATTTGAAAACATTACCTGGTGGCGAAGCCAATATCGATGCACTGATCGCAGGTTTTGTTCAGGCTATTAAAGGCGATTCTACAAAGATGACTCCGGAACAGGCTCAGACTTATCTGAACACTTACTTCGTAGAAGCTCAGGCTAGAGAGTCTCAGCAGGCTAAGGAAGAAGGTGAAAAGTTCCTGGCTGAAAACAAAACGAAAGACGGCGTTATCACAACTGAAAGCGGCTTGCAATATAAAGTAGAAAAAGAAGGTACTGGTGCAAAACCGGCAAAAGAAGATAATGTGAAAGTACATTATACAGGAACTCTGTTGGACGGATCTGAATTTGATAGCTCTGTTAGCCGTGGCGAACCTGCTGAATTCAGAGTTGATCGTGTAATCCCGGGATGGACTGAAATCCTGCAGATTATGCCGGTCGGATCTAAATATATAGTTTGGGTTCCTTCTGAACTGGGTTATGGTCCTCAGCCTCCTCGTGGAAGCAGCATCAAACCGAACAGTCTTCTGAAATTCGAAATCGAGTTACTGGATATCGTTAAAGACGATCAGAAAAAGTAATATCTCATTTTGTAGATAAAGAGGCGGGTAAATTATGCTAAAAAGCATTATTTGCCCGCTTTTATTATTTATTTGCTACTTTTTTCTTTCAGAATGATAGATTGTTGAAAATAATTATATACTTTTGATATATAAATAAAAAGAGCGTATAATAAAGCGATAGTAGAAATGGAGAAAATAGACAAACTGGACCGGCAGATATTGAACATTATTTCAAAGAATGCCAGGATTCCTTTCAAGGATGTAGCTGAAGAGTGTGGTGTGTCGCGTGCAGCCATCCATCAACGGGTACAGCGCATGATTGATATGAATGTGATCGTTGGGTCGGGTTATCATATTAATCCTAAGATTCTGGGATATAATACTTGTACATATATCGGTGTGAAACTGGAACGGGGTTCTATGTATAAAGACGTAGTGCCTGAGTTTGAGAAGATACCCGAAGTGGTTGAGTGTCATTTTACAACAGGTCCTTATACAATGCTGATCAAGTTATATGCCCGTGATAATGAACATCTGATGGAATTGCTGAATACAAAGATTCAGGAGATACCGGGGGTTACTGCTACAGAGACTTTGATTTCTTTGCGTCAAAGTGTTAAGCGTGAAATTCCTATCTGTAACGTAAACGAATAAATTAGTTTAAAAAATAATGGCCCGGCCTCTTGATGAGTTGCCGGGCTTTTTTATATCCAAGGCAATTACTACTTTTGTAGAGTTGAGTTATATGATCCCATGAAAAAATATATAGGACTGTTTGTTTTGTTATGCTGTTTTTCTTCGTGGCTTACTGCCGGAGAAAGTTACTGTTTTCGTGTCTATTTGAAAGATAAAGGCGATTCCGGCTTTACCGTAGAAGAACCGGAGGCTTTCCTGTCGAAAGAATCCATTCAGCGGCGTAAAAAGGCGGGAACGCCGGTCACCGCTTCCGATCTTCCCATTGCGCATGCTTATCTGGATACATTGGTCGCTACCGGTGCTGAACCGGTGGTGCAGAGTAAATGGCTTTCTACCGTAGTCGTGACCAGTAAAGACAGCACAGTTGCCGACCGTCTGAAAAACCTGACGATGGTCGACTCTGTAAAATGGGTATGGAAAGGGCATGATGTGACTCCGGCCCAGGAAGATGATCAGGAGATCCGTCTTTCTCCCTCTGATGCTCCTTTGAAAGAAAAATACGGATATGCTGAAAGGCAGATCAAAATGTTGAATGGTATCAAACTGCACGATGCCGGATTCCGTGGGGAAGGGATGCGCGTGGCAGTGATAGATGCCGGCTTCCAGAATGTAGACCGTATCTGCGTTTTCGATTCCCTGCAATTGATCGGGACGCATAATGTGATTTACCCGGGCCGCAGTGTGTATGAAGCAGACGACCATGGGACGAAGGTTCTGTCTTGTATGGCTGCCAATATGCCCGGGATCATGGTCGGGACAGCTCCCAAAGCGTCTTATTTGCTTATAAAAAGCGAGGACAGCGATTCCGAATATCCGATAGAAGAAGACTATTGGGCGGCGGCTGTTGAATATGCCGATAGTGTAGGAGTCGATGTGATCTCTTCTTCATTAGGTTATTTCGCTTTTGATGCAGATGAATTATCTTACGATCAGTCCGCTTTGGACGGAAAGAGTTCTTTGATCAGCCAGGCGGCACATATCGCAGCGCAAAAGGGGATCCTGATGTTTTGCAGTGCCGGAAATGAAGGAAACGGCAGTTGGGGGAAAATTACTTTCCCTTCCGATGCATCGGATATTCTGACGGTTGGGTCTATTACGGAAGATAAAAAGAAAAGTATTTTCAGTTCGGTAGGATTTACTGCCGATTACCGGGTGAAACCGGATGTGGTGGCATTAGGGTCGGGCAGTTGTGTGATCGATCCACAAGGAAATGTACGCTATGCCAGCGGAACATCTTTTGCAACTCCCATATTGGCGGGATTGGGCGTCTGTCTGTGGCAGGCGTTGCCGGAGTTGAGCAATAAGGAGGTCATTGCTTTATTACAGCAGGTTTCCAGCCAGTTCAAACAGCCCGATGCCGAACTGGGGTATGGCATCCCGAATATATATAAAGCCTATAAGAAAGGAATGCAGTATGCCAGGACTGAACATTAATCCGGAATATATGGGCGAAGAACGCAGGGAACTGTCTTTGCTGGAATTGAATAACCTGGTGCGCGGTGTGGTCAGTGAGGCTTTCCCTGGCACTTGCTGGGTTCGTGCGGAGATGAGTGATGTGCGGACGAATGCTTCTTCCGGGCATTGCTATCTGGAGTTTATTGAAAAAAATCCTATAACCGGGCAATTGGTTGCCAGGGCACGCGGCTCGATATGGGCTAAAACGTTCCGGATGCTGAAGCCTTACTTTGAGATGGAGACGGGGCAGTTGTTTGCTTCCGGACTGAAGGTGCTGGTGAAAGTATCGGTCGAATTTCATGAACTGTACGGATACAGCCTGACGGTGCTGGATATCGATCCTGCCTATACATTGGGGGATATGCTGAGAAAGCGGATGGAGATTATCCGCCAGTTGAAAGAAGAGGGTGTATTTACATTGAATAAAGAATTACCGTTCCCTGTCCTGCCTAAACGTATTGCTGTTATTACTTCCCCGACGGCTGCCGGGTATGAGGATTTCCTGAATCAGCTGGCAAATAATAAAGCGGGCTATCCGTTTTATCCGAAATTATTTCCCGCCCTGATGCAAGGGGAGAGAACGGAAGAGTCTGTCATCGCAGCGCTGGACCGTATTTACCATCATATCGATTGTTTCGACGTGGTGGTCATTATCCGCGGCGGTGGTTCAACTTCCGATCTGAATAGTTTCGACTCCTATCTGCTGGCGGCAAATTGTGCCCAGTTCCCGTTGCCGGTGATAACCGGTATCGGTCATGAGCGTGATGATACCATTCTGGATATGGTGGCACATACGCGGATGAAAACGCCGACAGCCGTAGCCGAATTTCTGATCGGCCGTATGGATGCAGCGGCGGAAGAACTGGAAGACCTTCAGCAGGAGGTGAGCGAACTGGCAAGTACGATCTTATTGAAACAAAAAAACTTCCTGCAATTGCTGGGGGCACGTTTACCGGTGATTGTCACGAACAGGATCGAGCGTAACCGTTCTTTCCTGCAAATGGCAGGCAATAAACTTCCGGCTTCTGCTTCGGCCATGTTGCTCCGCCGGCGTTCAACGCTTGAAAGCCTGCAAATGCAGTTACAGAACCGTGCTGCTTCGCGCCTGGCGGAAGGCACGCGGTTTATCCAGTTGACGGAGCAGTTCATTAAAATGGCATCTCCCGATTATGTATTGAAGCGTGGTTATAGCTTGTCCCTGAAAGACGGCAAAATCATCAAACATGCAACCGATCTGAATCCCGGCGATGAACTGGTGACCCGGTTTGCGGATGGGGATGTGAAGAGTATCGTTAAAAAATAAATTATTCCGAAATATGACAAAGAAAGAAGAAACATACAATGAAGCGGTAGAGAAACTCCGTAAAATTGTGGCCGATATAGAGAACGGTGACCTGGATGTGGATGTCCTTTCAGAAAAGGTGAAAGAGGCTACCCGGCTGATTAAGTTATGCAAGGAGAAACTGTATAAGGTAGACGAAGAAGTCAAAAAGGTATTGGAGGAACTGGAGTAATGCGTAAATATGTATTGATCGTGGCTGGTGGGAAAGGTCTCCGGATGGGAGGCGATCTGCCTAAACAGTTCATTCCGCTGGAAGGTAAACCGATCCTGATGCATACACTGGAAGCCTTCCATCGCTGGGATAATGCGGCAGAATTGCTGTTGGTCCTTCCCGAAGATCACCAGCCTTACTGGAATATGCTTTGCCGGGAGATCGGGTGTAAGGCGCCTCACCGGATAGCGAATGGCGGTGAGACCCGGTTTCATTCCGTTCGGAACGGATTACAATTCCTTTCGGAAGAAATTGGAAATGCATCCGGACGAAATGAAAAAGTCTTGATCGCGGTACATGACGGTGTACGTCCGTTTGTCTCTCCCGAAGTAATCTGTGCCTGTTTTGATGAGGCAGAAAAAAGCGGTGCTGCTATTCCGGTTATGCCGATGATCGACTCGTTGCGTGAAACCGATGAAAACGGTTCGCATCCGGTAGACCGTAGCCGTTATGTAGCTGTACAGACACCGCAGGTTTTTCGCAGTGATATTTTGCTGGAAGCATACGAACAACCGTTCACATCTCTTTTCACGGATGACGCTTCGGTTGTTGAGGCTGCCGGAATACCGGTCCGGTTGGTAACCGGCAACCGTGAGAATATCAAAATAACGACACCGTTCGATCTGCTGATAGCACAGGGATTGCTTCTTAATCAGTCTCAAAACAATATTTTCCGGAAGACACCTCCATAACCGCATAACCATCCTGTATCCCGTTGTACTTAACGCCTTTTGCCTGTTTGATGCCGGAGCGGCATTCTTTTACCGTCTTTCCGGAAATAACCGGCAGATAGACTGTGGCACGGCTTCCAACGGGTATTTCTACATCCATTTTGAACGTATTATTTTGTTTTTCCCAACTCACAGCCGCCTGTCCGAAAGGGGTACGGGTAGAGTAGGAAGCATAGTTGATTGCTTTAGGAGGATAAGGTTTTATGATGATGTGTTTATAGCCGGGTTCCTGTTGGTCGCTATTCAGTCCTGCCATCTTCCTGTAAAACCAGGTAAAGCCGCCACCGAACATCGGGTGGTTGCGCGAGTTGTTGCCGTTCCATTCTTCCCAGGTCGTTGTGGCTCCCTGTGAAATCCACCATCCGTAACCAGGCATATCCTTTTTATTCATTGCTTCATAGGCCAGTTCGTTCATTCCGTTGTCTGCCAATGTCTCAAAAAAGAACTGAGTACCGAAAATACCTGTGTATAAGTGTCCGTTATGGGCGCGCACTTCTTCCCGTACCGTTTCCTGTACATCTTTCTTTACTTCATCCGGAACTCCCATTACCAGAGCGAAGATATTGCTGCCCGAAGGACCATATGTTTTAGTCACCGGATTATAGAAACGTTTGTGGAAAGCCTGCCGTGTTTTCTCTGCCAGAGCGGAGAAAAGGCTTGCATCCTTTTTCTCTCCCAGTGCTGATGCCGCTTTTGCCGTAAGATCGGCACAACGCCAGAGATAGAATGTATGAACCAGGTCTTTCGGAGGAAATCCGTCTGCCGGGCACCATTCTCCCAGGTTGTGCCATTCGCTGACGTTTCCGTTGCTTTTTATCTGCGAAAGCATGATGCCGTCGGAATCTACCCAGGTTTGCATGTACCGGAGCTGTTCTTTCATTCCGGTGTAATTGGCAGCCAGCAAATCTTTATCTGCATAATGCAGATAAAACTCCCACGGCATAATGTTCATAGCTGCTCCCCATGCCACGCCGCCTCCGCAGCCGGGCTGCCAGGGTGCACCGTTCGGAACATAACCGGTCGCTTTATTCTGGGCAAGCAATATGTCTTTGATCCATTTGGTATATAAAGCTGCGGCATCATAGTTGTGCATGACAGTGACGCAAGCCACCTGTCCGTCGCCGGTATAGGCAGAACGTTCCCGATGGGGACAGTCGCTGATAATACTGCCGTGTGAGTTGTCTGTCAGGCTTCGTCTCCATATCTTATTGATCTGGTTGAAAAGAGGGTTCGAGCATTCGAAATGTCCGGTCGTTTCAATTTCCGTATATACGGCTTCTGCTGTCAGGTTATCCTCCCGGAGTTCACCCGGCCAGTTGATGATCTCCGCTTCCCGGAAAACAAACCAGGTGAAGCGGGCGGCATACGATTCCGGTCCGCCGCCTTTCATTGTGTAAGAGTTTGATCCGTTGGGTGATTCACAGATATAACGTATCTCTACCTTTCTGCCTGCCTCTCCCTGCATATTGTGCAGATGTACCCAGCCGGATATTTCTTCTCCGAAATCGACTTTATAATTTCCGTTTTCCAGTCGTGTGATCTTTTTCGGTTTCAAGACTTCCATTACCTTGTCGGAATGAGACATCTGTGCCTGTAGTTCACCTTCCGGCGCTTTCCGTACGACGGCAGACTCCCATCCGTCAGCCGGTTTGTCCGGCGAACACCAATCCGGCTGTTCCAACCGGGCGTCATAATGTTCTCCCTGGTAAATTCCATCTAAGACAATGGCGCTACGCGATACTTTCCAGGAAGTGTCCGATGTGATGACCTCCTCGCTGCCGTCGGTGTAGCCGATATGTAACTGCGCGATCAGGCGTGGCGATCCGTAGGGCATCGTCCAGCTTAGTGCCGCATTATAGAAGCCGTTACCTAACAGGCAGCCGAGTGCATTTTTACCTTGTTTCAATGCTTCTTTCAGGTCGTAGCAGAGATAGAGTACATTATAGCCTCTGAAATTATCGTCGAGGGTCACACGGGTTACATCCAGGTCGTCCCGTTTCCCATAATTGGTCTGGTTGGGGACCAGAACGTCGTTGCCGACTTTTTCTCCGTTCAGATATAATTCAAAATAACCCAATCCGCTGATATAGATTTTTGCTGAAGCTATTTCTTTGGAAACGGTAAAATCTTTTCGGAAGAGTGGGGCAGGGGGAAGTGTTTTGTCTGCTGATTTTGCCGTGGCTTCTTCGCCTTGCCAGGGGGCACCGATCCATTGTGCTTTCCATTCATCGGCATTCAGCAATCCCATATTCCAGCGGGCAGGTTCACTCCAGTCCGATATTTTTCCGTTGGCATCCCAAACACGGACTTGCCACCAGCATTCCTGTCTCGATTGTAGCGGCTTTCCTTCGTAACGAACCAGAAAGGACTGGCTGCTTTTTTTCTTACCACTGTCCCAAAGGTCGGCCTGTTCTTTTTTCAGTTTATCGGCCGATGAAGCAACCCGTATCTGATAGGCGGTCTGCTGTTGTCCTCGTTCGCCGGGAGCGGCTGTATTGATCCACGACAACCGGGGATGCCGGGCATCTATAACGGAGGGATCGACCAGATATTCACAGGTGAGCCTGACAGGAGTAAGAGTTGCATTTGCTGTCAAAACAAAAAGAAATGACAAAAGAATTGAAATACCGGACTTAAGTTTCATATTGACAAAGTTTAGTTTCATATGGATTAGGACAAATGTATATGATTTTTGTCGATGCTCAAATAGTGAACTTGTACTTGTGTCAGATTTGACAAGAAAATTATCAAAATCCAAAACTATACCGACTGTCGATAGGGCGGCAAGGTTTGTGCTTGTTAATAAAAAGTATCATACAAAATGTATCATACAAAATGTATGATAAAAAAGTGTATATTTGTAATTCATAAAACTTATGCAATATGGCTTTTAGTAGTGTAAATCCTTTTCCAATAACAGGTTATATCGGTAAATCATTTTTCTGTGATCGGGAATATGAATTAATGACTTTAAAAAAACAGGTCAAAAATAATATAAATACGACGCTTATCTCTCTGCGAAGATTGGGAAAATCGTCGTTAATACATCGTTTGTTTGAGGATTTGAGAGTTGATAACACTTGTCATTGTATATATGTAGACATATATCCTACACAGAATTTGAAAGAATTTACGGAAAATCTGTCACAAGCCATTTTGCAACAAATTCCGGAACACAAAAGTTTCGGAAAGCGTTTTCTTGATTTGTTGAAGGGATTTCATCCGGTCATTTCGTATGACCCTTTGACTGGGGCACCAGAAGTTAGTTTTGGGTTTACTGAGATGAAAACTACAGAAAAGACACTTACCGGTATATTTCAGTTCTTGGAAAACGAAGCTCAGCAGGCAGTAGTCGCAATTGACGAGTTTCAGCAAGTTGCTAATTATCCGGAGGTAAATACAGAAGCATTACTTCGTTCACGGATACAGAACCTGCAGAAGACACGATTTATTTTTAGTGGAAGTAACAAACATATGATGGCAGAAATATTTAATAGTGCCAAGCGCCCGTTTTTTTCAAGTACACAAATGATGTATTTGAATCCTATTTCGCAGGATGCATATTATACTTTTATAAAAAATAAGTTTGAAGAGGGTGGGAAAAAAATAGATGACGAAGCGATCGGTTTCATTCTCGAATGGACGAGGCTACATACTTATTACACACAGGTTATTTGTAATAACACGTATGCTTTACCGTTAAAAAATATCCGTTTGGAAGATGTCAAGCAGGTTTGCAGTAATCTTTTATTATCTCAGCAAGCCACTTATGTTCAATACCGTCAGTTGTTAAGTCCTGTGCAATGGCAACTTTTGATTGCGATCGCCAAAGAAGGAAAAGTGTATCAGCCTCAGTCTAAGACATTCATACAGAAATATAAGATAGGAACACCTGCTAATTCCAAACGAGCACTCGATGCTTTGCTGGAAAAGGAAATGATTTACCGGGAGGAAGATGTTCGTGATTTATGGTACCAGGTATATGATGTATTTCTGTCCCGCTGGCTTGAATTGACTTTTTGATAGTATGTCTAAATGTTTACCCTTAATGGAGCTGGCGTCAAGACTTGTCAACAAGGGGGTAAATGGGGATAGAAGAATTATCAAAATGTAAAATAAGGCCTCTTGTCAGTGAGTTGTATGAGGGCTTTATAGGGAAGATGAATTTTTACTCGTTTTATTCGTTATAAGTGAATATCATTATTTTTATATTTACTTGATGTGGGTATCTTTATGATTTTATTTATAACGCATATGCAGGTATTGGTAGGGTGAATGGTGTTATCTGTGTGAATTTGCTGTTTGAATTTTGTATGTATTATTGCTCTCTCTGGAAAGAAAAACTGTTTTTTAACATGTGTTTGTGCATGAAAAAGAATGCTCTAAAAGCGCTTTTTTCGACTGCAATCAATAAAAAATTCGTTTTAAACGGAGTTCAACTTCATTTAAAACGAGAAAAATTTTGCTTTAAACGGAGTTGAAATTTGTTTTAAGTGAATAGTTTGAATTGATATTGGCTGGTTATATGTTAAATAGTGTATTTATTTCCATTCTATTTTGTCCGTTTTGTGAAAAATGGCGGATATGAAATTTGTGCAAAATGCATTATTCTGATATTGGTTAGGTAAAAAGGATGTCTTTTTGATAATTGGGAAATTCTGATTGGTGTTTTTATTTTGAATATACTTGCTGTTAATTTGTGCATTAAATATTTAATTCGGATATTGCAGTTCGAATAACACACAAGTATTGATATGAAAAACGCCATATTACTATTTATCCTTTTCTGTTTGTTCTTTTCCTGTAAAAGTAACAATGAAATTAATTTAAAGATAAAGGAGGCGGAAGAATTGATTCGGGCTGAACAGCCGGATAGTGCTTTTGCCTTGTTGGAAAGTATTACCAATCCGGAGGTGTTGAGTGATAGGGTCTTTGCTCATTTCTGCATGGTTTATGCCGGTTTATCCGAACAGTTGGGCGAAGACATGCCGTTCGTGCCGCAAATGGAGCGGGCGAATGATTATTACGAAAAACACGGCTCTCTGGAAGAAAAGATGAATTGTCTGATGTATCTGGGTATGTCCTATGAAGAAGAGACCGATTTCGATTGGGCCATGAAGTCTTATTTGAAAGCGGTAGAGATGGCGAAAAAGGCAAACAACTATTTGTTAGTTGGGAAATTGTATAAAAAAATTGCCGGGTTACATGACTATGAAGATAATTATGATGAGGCACAGCGTTACCATTTGTTGAGTGGCGAATATTATCTAAAGGGGGGAGATAGCTTGGATTATATTTATTCGATTCGGGATATAGGATGGATACATCTATTGAAAGAAGAATATGACGAGGCTTTGGAATATCATCAGAAAGCCTATCGATTGGCTTTGCCTTTGAATGATTCGTTGTTATTGAGTTCTTTGACGAACCGGTTGGGAATTAATTATGAAGAAATGAAAAACTATGCATTGGCAGAAAAATTTTTATTTCAATCGATTGCTTATGATGAGGCGGGTAGTGCACCGACTTATTTGGCATTGGCTGGTTTGTATACGGGGGAAGGTCAATATGATAAAGCGCGTACATATATTGAAATGGTAGTTTTGCATAAAACAGCCAAGCGTCCTTTGACCGGTGGTATATTGTATCAATCGTATATGTTGGAAAAAGAATTGGGTAATTATAGTTTGGCTTTAGATTATTATGAGCGTTTTAACCATATTGCTGATTCTGTAGCTGAATTGCAATCGCAAATGGACTTGTTGAAGGTGGAAAAGCGATATGAATATGCAGAGGTATTGAATCGGAATACTATTTTGGAATTAAAGTATTCTCGAAATATTATTGGGGGAATTTTGTTGTTGATATTTATTCTTATTGGTTTTTATATTTATAAGAAAAGATTAGATAAGGCAAATGAAAAATTGAAAAAGGAACAAGAGGGAATTGTTAAAAAAATGCAAGAAAAAGAGTTGAAGGTGCAAGGCTTAAGCAAACAAGTCTTGAGCACTCGAGAGGGTATATTGGAAAATACGGAAACATATAAAAAGATCATGCAGAATGCTTGTTCGGTAGAGGAGGCAAAAAAGAATCCGTTGACGAATGAGGACTGGTTGTCGTTGTACGGATCATTAAAAATAACTTATCCGTTTTTCATGGATGGATTGGAACAGCAACTCCCTGGGTTGACAGAGGAGGAAAGGCATTTTTGTTGTTTGTTGAAGTTAGGGTTGGACAACCAGCAATTGGCAATCTTTCTGGATATACAATCCACATCAGTCGATCGCAGGCGTTATCGGATCCGTAAAAAGGGGAAATTGGCAAATACACAAACTACCTTGGAAGAGCTGATTGCTGCGCTTTAGAGGTCTCTTTAAAATAGGTGAAAGACCCTCTGTACATATATTGTTGTATGTACAGAGGGCCTTTGTTTATTGATAATCAATTTGTTATACGCTTGTCGCGGTAAAGTGGCCTGTACATGTGTTTGTCGCTTAAAGGTCTTGTGTCCTAGTTTTATCTCTCTACTTTTGCCATAAATTATAAAACACAAAAGAAATGAAAAGATGTTTGTTAATTGCGATGTTGCTCTGCGTAACAATTGCAGGTTTTGCAAAAAGGGAGAAGATCTATTTAGAAGATCGTTTTCGTTCTTTAATGCCTCCGATCGAAGCCTATATTGATGGGCAGGTATTAGAGTTTGGAATTTCAGATGAGTTGGGAACATTGGATATAATAATAGAAGATGTTTCCGGAAATGTGGTTTACCGTTCTACAATAGAAGGTAATGGTACGGTTCCTTTAGTGTTAGATTTAGCGAAAGGGAAGTATGTACTTATTATTAATAGCGGAAATTCTCTTCTTTCGGGAGACTTTGTGATGGAGTGATTATTCGAAAATAACCTATTATATTAATAATTAAATAATTTAAGTGATGAAGAACTTATTCTCAATGTTTGGTGTATCATTACTGCTTTTGGCAAGTTGTAGTAATGAAGATTTTGTTACGGAAAATATGCCGGATCAATTAAAAACTCGTGCGGTAGCAGAAGTTATGAAAGTAGAAAATGGCGTTCTTTCTTTTCCGGATTATGATTCGTATTATGCTGTATTTTCGGATTTATATTCGTTAAGCGCGGAGGAGTTGGCTCAATGGGATGAACGTATAGGGTATAAGTCTTTGCTGACAAAAGAAATTAACAAAACTAATTTGGTTGAGGTTACGGAAGAAAGCGAAGAGGAATCGGAAGATAAAGTAGAGTTGGATGATGTCAGAAAGGCTTTATATTCGGATAAAGGTCTTTTGGCAATAGGTGATACACTTTATAAAGTACAGGATGAGTATATTTATCGAATCTCCAAGAATTCCCAGATTACCTTATCTGACGTGGAATCTGATCCAGAGAAATATCAGGACATTCGTTTTAAACATACTGTTTGTTTGAGAGCGGTACCTTCTGCTACAATGGCATCAACTAAAGATGTGGCTTATCAAGATGCAGTGCGTCAGGGAAATGATGAGTCAAGATCACATTTGGTCAAAGTGGCGAAAAGAAGAAGAGAACATGTGAAGTTTGAATTTAAACTGTCAAATGACGGTATAAATATATTTCTAAAAATGTATATGACCGGAAGGGCTCAGAAAAAGAAAATAGGTATTTGGGGAAATACGTTTGATGATGAAATGGTTTGGGGGACAGGTTATGCACAAGTTGTTTTAAATGATGGTGTGCAAATGCCGAATATATTTATCCCTAGATTTGAAAATGTGAAAAAAGCAACAGAACCGGCTCCTTATCCTCTTGTTAATGTGAGAGGTTTGAAGTCTTGTATAATTACTGCTTATTATGATTTTTATAAAAATGACGTAGCTAAGGAGCAGCGTTATAAAGCTAGTTTTAGTTTGTCATCCAATGATCTTTAATAAAGTATATTTGAAGTTGAGTATTTGTTAGACAATTTCTGTATTTATAAAATAGTTTTATGAAAAGAAATGTATTACTGCTATTTGTGCTGTTGTTGATAACAATGACGGTGCGTGCCCAATTCCATATTACACCGGAAGTGGGAGTGTCGATGTTTAAGACAGATTATTCTACATCAGACAATGGGAAAGCAATTGTTTCTCCCTGTATTGGAATTGGAGTGGATTATTCTTTTAAAGAGGATGCTGGTTGGGGATTAAGCTCCGGTTTGTATTTCTATCAGAAAAGAGATGCGGGAGAAAGCAGCGGAATATGGTTTGGCGAGAACGGATATTGGCCTCTTGATTGGAAAGGCAATATAGGTAGTAAGGTGAATGTGGACGAGATAACAAAAATAGATGGATTTGAGTATGATAGTCAAAGAAGTTATTTGCAACTTCCAGTCTTGGTAACGTATACTTGGAAGCTGGCGCAAAATACAGGTCTCTCTTTGGGTGTCGGTCCGTATGTCGCTTTGGGAATAGCTGGAAAACATAAAGTAAAAGGGCAAACTTATGATATGGAAACGGGGGAATTCTCTTACAGTGAAAAAGAAAACAGCCCTTTTGAATTTAATTACAAACGTTTTGAAGTAGGTCTTTCAACTATGATTTCATTGGAGGTTAATCATTGGGTAACAAAGGTTAACTATGAAACCAATTTGAATCGGAGAGATCGGTATAAGGACAACCTAATATCTTTGGGGATAGGATATAGATTTTCTTTGTGACTTAGGAATGTGTGAGGTGTAATAGGTCGGCAATCGGTAATTCGGATACATGGGATATTGATTTTAATATCCCGGTTTATGCATCATTCCACATTCCATTGAAGGAAAAGGCAAATCTTCGTCTGAATGGAGGCGTTTATTTTGGTACGGGGCCGGAAGTTCAGGTAGGTGCTACGGCAGAAGTCGGTGTTGAAATGAAAAGAGTCTTTGTCGGCGTTAACTGCTTCCAGAATTGTATAAATGAACAGGAGTTCCTGTTTGGACTATCTGTCGGATACAAATTCAAATTGTAATAAAAGCAGAGTATCTTACTGAAAATGTGAGATACTCTGTTTTCTTATTTGCATAATGCCCATAAAAATGATAAATTCGCTGTCCAAATAGACAGCTATGCTTGATTTAGACAAACGATCCCTTATGTATCTGCCGGGTGTAGGCCCGAAGAAAGCGGAGATATTACGGAAAGAGGCCGGAATATCTTCGTATGAGGATTTGTTGTTTTATTTCCCGTATAAATATATCGACCGTAGCCGGTTTTATAAGGTTTCCGAAATAACGGGAAATATGCCTTATATCCAACTGAAAGGACGTATTCTGTATTATGACACGGTGGGGGAAGGGCGGACCCGGCGATTGGTGGCTAAATTTACCGATGGCACCGGGACGATCGATCTGGTCTGGTTCAAAGGTCTTAATTATGTGACCGATAAATACAAAACGGGGACAGATTATATTGTTTTCGGCAAACCGACCGAGTTCGGACATATTTATAATATTCCCCATCCCGATATCGATCCGATGGATCAGGCAGACCAGGTGGCAGCCGGTCTGACACCTTTCTATAATACATCAGAAAAAATGAAAAAGTCGTTCCTTAATTCGAGGGCGATACAGAATCTGCAATATACATTACTGAGTTCTTTGAACTGGATATTGCCTGAAACACTTCCGGTAGATGTCCTGTCGCGTATCCGGATGATGCCGTTGAAGGAAGCGATCCGTAATGTCCATTTTCCGGAGTCGACGGAGAAGCTGAGACAGGCACAGTTGCGCTTGAAGTTCGACGAACTGTTTTTTATACAGTTGAATATCCTCCGTACAGCCAGTCTGCGGAAGTTGAAGCTGAAAGGAATCGTATTCCCCACTGTCGGGAATTACTTTAATACATTCTATAAAGATTATCTTCCGTTTGAACTGACCGGTGCACAAAAACGGGTGGTGAAGGAGATCCGTGCCGATATGGGGAGCGGGCGGCAGATGAACCGTCTGTTGCAGGGAGATGTGGGAAGCGGAAAGACGTTGGTCGCTTTACTCTCCATGCTGCTGGCTGTCGATAACCATTGTCAGGCTTGCATGATGGCGCCGACGGAAATACTGGCAACCCAGCATTATGCTACCGTGATGGAATTCCTGAAAGATATGGATATTCGTGTTGCCTTATTGACCGGATCGACGAAAAAGAAGGAGCGTAATAAAATACTTCCGGCCATTGCCAGCGGTGAAATACAGATCGTGATAGGAACGCATGCCCTGATTGAAGAAACTGTGGTATTCTCTTCACTCGGGTTGGCTATTATTGACGAACAACATCGTTTCGGTGTGGAACAACGTTCACGCCTCTGGAAAAAGAATGCAGTTGTCCCTCACGTATTGGTGATGACGGCTACTCCTATTCCCCGGACACTTGCCATGACTTTGTATGGTGATCTGGACGTTTCCGTTATTGATGAGTTACCCCCCGGTCGCAAGCCTATCCAGACAGTGCACCGTTACGATAATAAAAAAGCCCAGTTATATGATTTTCTGCGTAAGGAAATCCAGTTGGGGCGCCAGGTGTATGTTGTTTACCCGCTGATTGAAGGAAGTGAGAAGCTGGACTATAAAAATCTGGAAGACGGTTTCGAAACATTTAAAGAGGTGTTTCCCGAATATAAAGTTTGCATGGTGCATGGGAAAATGAAAGCGGCGGACAAGGAAACCGAAATGCAGAAATTTATTACCGGCGAAGCGCAGATATTGATGGCAACAACTGTTATCGAGGTAGGGGTGAATGTTCCGAATGCCTCTGTGATGGTGATTGAAAGTGCCGAACGTTTCGGTCTGTCACAATTACACCAGTTGCGCGGCAGGGTAGGACGTGGTGCGGAACAATCCTATTGTATCCTGGTCTCTTCTTATAAGCTGAGCAACGATACCCGTAAGCGTCTGGAGATAATGGTGAATAGTAATAACGGTTTTGAGATTGCAGAAGCCGACCTGCACCTTCGCGGACATGGAGATCTGGAAGGAACCCAGCAAAGCGGGGAAGGGCTTGACCTGAAGATTGCGAACCTGGCTGCTGACGGGCAGATATTGCAATATGCGCGGGATATCGCACAGGAAGTCTTGGACAAAGACCCCGAATTACTGTCCGAACCCAACCGGATTTTGAACGAAAGGTTAAAAACACTCTTTACCCGGAAGATAAACTGGAGTATGATTAGCTAATATGTTGTGAAACATGTTTTCGTGTAAGTGTTTGTGTCTCAGAAAGAATAGTGCGTCGTTTTGAATTTCTTCACTTTCATTGCGGAAATTTTTCCGGATTGAATTTTGTCAACTTGCTCAAAATAACGAACTTTGGTCGATTTGTAAAAAATAGGGTCTGTTTCACAGCTTATTTTACTTCTGGATTCCATTTCGAAAAATGATAAAAATGAAAATAAGAGCACTACTTTTTATTTGTTGTACTTCCTTTATGGTTTCGGCTGTATCAGCTCAGAAACAAACAGGGACAGATACTCCAAAAGAAACTATACATATAGTAAAAATGGATAAACGCGTATCCGAACTGATGGCTGACCGTGTTACCATCCGTAAAGATATGGGTTTGAAAGAACTGGCAGAGATCAATGCAAGAGTTGATGAATCTCTTGCTGCCAATGAAGCCCTTCTGTTTCCTGCAGATGAATTGTACGGATCGAACTGGGACACCCGTTGGGTAGATCCTTTCCGTGGAGGTGCTAAAGTTGAAATGCCGGATTCCTGCGCTATAGATTGTTCAACATTTATTCTTCCTATCGATACAATGACGCGCGTTACCTCTAAATATGGTCCCCGTCGTCGTCGTATGCATAAAGGAATAGACCTGAAGGTTCAGGTAGGCGATACGATCCGTGCAGCATTTGACGGAAAAGTTCGTATCCGTAATTTCGAACGTCGCGGATATGGAAATTACCTGGTGGTTCGCCATCCGAACGGACTTGAAACAGTTTACGGTCACTTATCCAAATCACTTGTTGATGTAAACGACATTGTTCGTGCAGGCGATCCGATCGCATTAGGAGGAAACACCGGACGTTCTACCGGTTCTCATCTTCATTTCGAAACCCGCTTCCTGGGACAGGCTATCAATCCGGCCGACATTATTGATTTCGAAAACTCAGTTCCTCATCAGGATGTTTATGTATTCCATAATATAAAGATTAACGGGCGTAAGAGTAATATTTATACTTCTTCAAGCGACCAGATGGTTTATCACCGTGTGAAATCGGGTGATACACTGGGTAAGATTGCCCGCATGTATGGCACGACAGTTAATGAGCTTTGCCGTTTGAATGGCATCAAGAGTACTTCTATGCTTCGTTTAGGTCAGTCAATCCGTTGTAGTGCCGGAAAAGAAGCGACTGTAGCAGCTAAATCTGCAACCAAAAAGACAAATACGCAAACTGTAGCAAAAGCGGTTAAGACTACAACTGTAGAAGCTGCCACTCCGGTTGCCTCTCTGACTGGAAATGTCAGTGCTGATCAGGAAGCAACACCTGTTTACCACCGCATTAAGAGTGGTGATACCTTGGGTGCTCTGGCTGCTAAATACGGAACAACAGTTGGCAAGTTGTGCGAAATGAATGGTATATCCAAAACTACTGTTTTGAAACTGGGTCGTTCCATCCGCTGTAAATAAGTTATTTTTAAGATAAAGGCAAGGCGCAGATGGAAACTTCATCTGTGCCTTTGTTGTTTTTTTACTATCTTTGCGGCATAATATATTTAGTATATGGCTGATACGAAAGAGCAATTCGAGAAAGTGATCTCCCAATGCCGGGAGTTGTTCGAAAAGAAGTTGAAAGATTACGGTCCCTCCTGGCGGATTATGCGTCCCCTGTCTGTGACCGACCAGATATTTATTAAGGCAAACCGTATCCGCAGCCTCGAGATAAAAGGGGTGAGCATGGTGGACGAAGGGATACGTCCGGAGTTTGTTGCGATCGTTAATTACGGAGTGATCGGACTGATCCAGTTGGCAAAAGGTTTTTCGGATACGACCGATATGACGAATGAGGAAGCGTTGGCATTGTACGATAAGTACATAACGGAAACCAAAGAGTTGATGTATGCCAAGAACCATGATTACGATGAAGCCTGGCGCAGCATGCGTATCAGTTCCTATACCGATCTGATCCTGATGAAGATCTACCGTACCAAACAGATAGAAAGCCATGGTGGCAAGACGATCGTGTCGGAAGGTGTGGATGCCAATTATATGGATATGATTAATTACGCCCTGTTCGGTTTGATCAAACTCGAATATGGCGAAGAATAATATATGAACTATAAAGAGACTGCAATAAAGATACTGACAGAATGCAGCCGTCTGCTGATCGGGGTCGTGTTTATCTTCTCCGGTTTTGTAAAGGCGGTCGATCCGATGGGAGGCGCAATTAAGATAGGCGACTATCTGACTTCTTTCGGGTTGGATATGTTGCAGCCTTTTACTGTCCTGGCATCTTTTGCCCTTTCGGCTGCCGAGTTTGCCATGGGTGTTTGTATGTTGTTAGGGGTATACCGCCGCTACAACTCTTTCCTTGTTTTACTTTTTATGGCATTCATGACGCCGCTGACGTTGTATCTTGCGATATTCAATCCGGTTTCCGACTGCGGTTGTTTCGGGGATGCAGTCGTTATTACGAATTGGGAGACGTTTTTTAAGAACCTGGTTCTTTCGGCTGCTGCTATTATGGTGTTCATGAACTGCGGTAAGATGTTCCAGTGTTTTACTTACAAGGTTTACTGGTTCGTGGCGTTGTTCTCTTACTTTTTCTGCATTGGGTTTGCTTACTGGAATTACAATCATTTACCGGTCATGGATTTTCGTCCGTATAAGATCGGGGCTAATATCCCTTCTTTAATGGCAATACCCGATGGCGCTCCCGAAGATGAGTATAAATATACTTTTGTCTATGAGAAAGATGGCGTACAGAAAGAATTTTCTTTGGAAAACTATCCGCAAAATGACAGTACCTGGACATTTGTTGAGTCGAAGACCGAACTGATAAAGAAAGGGTATGAACCTCCTGTGGCTTCTTTTAATATCTATAATGCCGAAGGAGACGATGTCACCGATGAAATATTACATAATCCGCAGCCGGTTCTGCTGCTGATCGCTCCGAAACTGGAAAAGGCGGATGATGAACAGATTGACGAGATAAACGGAGTGTATGATTATGCGCTGGAATATGAAATGCCATTCTATTGTGTGACCGGTTCCTCTCCTGAAATGATCGATGAATGGAGCGACAATACCGGTGCCGAATATCCGTTCCGTATGGCCGACGAAGTATTATTGAAGACGATCATCCGTTCTAACCCGGGGCTGGTACTGCTGAAAGACGGTACTGTGATGGGCAAATGGCATTATAACGATATCCCGGACGAGGAACATGTAAAGGCTGAGATCGAAGATCATTTGAACCTGAGTGAAACAAAAGAAAAAGAAGATGGCTGGCTTATTACCATTTTATTGACTTTTACCGTACCTTTGCTGCTCGTTTGGGTATATGACTTTTTCCGATTCCGCCGGAGACGGAAAGAGAAGGCTGAATAAAAGATTTTATTGTATTTATATATTTAATTAATTAAATCATGAGAAAGAATATTGTTGCAGGAAACTGGAAGATGAACACAACTCTTCAGGAAGGTCTGGAATTGGCAAAAGGATTAAATGAAGCCCTGAAAGGCAAAGCTATCAACTGTGATGTAATCATCGGTACTCCGTTCACTCACCTGGCAAGCATCGCTGCTGCTATCGATACTGATAAAATCGGTGTAGCTGCTGAAAACTGTGCTGACAAAGAAAAAGGTGCTTACACCGGTGAAGTTTCTGCTGCTATGGTTGCTTCTACAGGTGCTAAATATGTAATTTTGGGTCACTCTGAAAGACGTGCTTACTATCACGAAACTCCGGAGATTCTGAAAACTAAAGTTCAGTTGGCTCTGGCTAACGGTCTGACCCCGATCTTCTGTATCGGTGAAGTACTGGAAGAAAGAGAAGCCGGCAAACACTTCGAAGTGGTAGACGCTCAGATCAAAGAATCTTTGTTCGACCTTTCTGCTGAAGATTTCGGTAAGATCGTTCTGGCTTACGAACCGGTTTGGGCTATCGGTACAGGCAAGACTGCTTCTGCTGAACAGGCTGAAGAAATCCACGCTCATATCCGTGCTACACTGGCTGCAAAATATGGCAACACAGTGGCTGACGACTGCACCATCCTGTATGGTGGTAGCGCTAATGCCGGTAACGCAAAAGAATTGTTCTCTAAACCGAACGTAGACGGTGGTCTGATCGGTGGTGCTTCTCTGGCTGTTGATAAATTCATGCCGATCGTTGAAGCATTTTAATGACATTATCCTGTAGGGAAAGGGCAAACGCTCTTTCCCTACCGATTTGAACATAAAAATAAATCACAATGAAGAATTTCCCTTGTATCACTTTCTTATTCATGTTACTGGTTTGTGTGACCGGGGCGTCAGCACAAATGAGTGTCGATGGATCGGCACAGACGATCTTTGACGACCTGCAAACATCGAAGCCCGGTAAAGGCGAGGTGATTGTCAATCAGCCGGAGGCCCTTCGTAAAATGGTGGGAGTACGCCTGTATGGTGATAATGTAGAGAAGACGGATAGTACTGCCTTCCTGAAGATACAGGGATTCCGGACACAGGTGTTTTCCGGAAATAGCCAACGTAAGTCGAAAGATGAAGCGTTCGAAAAAGAAAAGAAGATCAAGGAACTTTTCCCTGATGTCCCGACTTATGTCAGCTATACTGCACCGTTTTGGAAACTGCGTGTAGGTGATTTCCGTTCACACGAAGAAGCATATCATATGCAACGCCTGTTGATGACAGCTTTCCCTTCGTTCGGAAAAGAAATGTATATTGTTCGGGAAGAAGTAAAAATCCCATTGAATTAACTAAGAAAATAAGAAACTTGTCCCCGTGGCTGACACGGATAATTATAGAAATGACAAAAGAAATAGACGACAAGACCTTGGCGGCACGCGAAGAACTGGCCGGTCATTACAAACAAATATTAGGCCTGCTGGGCGAAGATGCTGAACGTGAAGGTCTGATCAAAACGCCGGAACGTGTAGCAAAAGCTATGCAGTTTTTAACCAAAGGATACAACGAAGATCCTGCAAAGGTACTTGCTTCCGCTATGTTTCAGGAAGAGGACTACAAGCAGATGGTTATTGTAAAAGATATTGATTTCTTTTCGCTGTGTGAACATCATATGCTTCCGTTCTTCGGAAAGGCCCATGTCGCTTATATTCCCAAGAAATATATTACGGGGCTGAGCAAGATTCCCCGGGTAGTGGATATCTTTGCCCGCCGCCTGCAAATCCAGGAACGCCTGACTATGCAGATCAAGGACTGCATCCAGCAAACATTGGACCCGCTGGGTGTCATGGTGGTAATCGAAGCACAGCACATGTGCATGCAGATGCGTGGCGTGGAGAAACAGAATTCCCTGACGACAACTTCCGACTTTACAGGTTTCTTCCAGCAGGCTAAGACGCGTGAGGAATTTATGAACCTGATCAAGAATAACCGGTAGGATTTGCGGTGACCGTACGGGATTATACGGTCACCTGATTGTTTAAGGACGTAGCACGTCTGTGAACACAGCCTTCTGATTGGTGAATTTTAATCCGTTCCCATCCTGGTATGTTCCAAATTCCGAGATGATGGCACCATTGTCGCCTGCACGAAGGAAATGAGGAGACAAGAGTTCCTTCAGCGGAAGTATATCGCCGACTTTCATATAAGTGAAGTTGGAGACAGTGATAGCCTCTTTCTGACTTTCAGGCAATGCCGGAGGATTGGGGGTAGGATCACCGATCCCGAAATTATAAGCCGATCCGTTACGTACCATCCATGATTCGAATTTAGCCGGATACTCAGGGGTTGCCACATGACGGTGTTCCGGGATCATTTGTCCGGGTAACAGATATATTTCGTGTCCGAAATGGCGGTTAACCGGGTCGTTAACCCAAAATACGCCGGCCATACCGGCATGTTCGAAATCTCCTAAGCCGAAATCGGATATCCACATGTTCTCCTTCATAAAGTCTGTAAAGGGGACTCCATAAAATTCAAACATTTCGAGATAGGCTTTCAGGGCGACTTCGCCGTTGAACTTTCCGTCTACATAAAAATCTGCATTTGTGTACTTTTTGGTGAATACCTTTTCTTTTGTCTGTACCATGTTGTCTTTACTTTTGTTTGTTTCGCATCCGGTGAATCCGCCTAACAACAGGGCGGATAACAGAATGGATGCGGTAAGTTGTTTTGCATTCATTGTTGGTTCATTTATTTGTTTGTACTATTCAGGGAAGCAATACTGTCGGCAAGTGCCTTGAAGTTGTCGAGGACTTTCCGGTAGGTTACCTGATGACGGGGATCGGGCCTAAACCGTTGTTGTTCCTGATGCAGGGTGTCGATCTTTTCATAACTATTCCAAAGACCTGTACCTTTCAGGGCAAGTGCCGCAGCTCCCAACGAAGCCGCCTCCTGCCCGATGTTTGTCTTTTGGATTTCCAGTTCGTAGATGTCGGCAAAGAGCTGCATCCAAAAATCACTTTTTGTGCCACCGCCGACAAATAACATCTCGGAGAATGAGGCGTGATATTTCCGGAACAGATCCAGTGCGATACGAAGATTCAAGGCGATACCTTCCATGGTTGCACGAATCAGGTCGGCACGGGTATTCCCCAATCTCAGTCCGGTAAAGGCTCCTGTCATATCCGGGCTGGGCTCGATGCTTGAACCGCCAGCCAGGCTTGGGTTGAAGAGCAGGCCATTCGCACCCGGAGCCGAAGTCTCTGCCAGTTTGTTCATGGCTATATAGGCGTCTTCTCCACCTTGTTCTTCGGCTGATAACAGATCGGGACAGATCGTATTTCGTACCCATTGCAGGCTACTCCCTGCCGAGAATATGCAGGTGGCGGAGGCATACATTCCTTTGATGACGTGTGCAAAGACATAAGGCTTTTTGTCAAAGTCGAGCACCGGATTTTCGGATACCAGGGCGATCCAGGCAGAAGATCCCAGCGAGGTATAAATACGGGAAGGCTTGATCCCTTTGCTTCCCAGGGCCATACAAGAGTTGTCCACACCGCCGCAGATAACCCTGACATGTTCCGGCAATCCGGTTTCGAGAGAGGCTTCGGGAGTAATTGTCCCGACGATAGCGTCTGAGTCCAGTATTTCCGGGAATATATCCGGACGGATGCCGGAGGCCTGTACATATTCCTCTTTGTAGTTCCAGGTTTTCAAGTCGAAAACTCCGCTTCCGGAGGCATACGAATAGTCGGTGCAAAGGCGGCCGGTAAACCGGTAGTTACAGTAGTCTTTTGTTCCGATTATTTTGTCTGTAACCTCATATTGTTCCGGGAAATGTTTCTTGTACCACATGATCTTGAAGACCGAGTAACATTCCGGCGGGAAACCGTTGCCGGTTGTCTCATACCATTCTTTATAATCGATCCGGTTGAAGAACGCTTCAGCTTCGCTACTGGCCCGGCGATCGGACCAGATAGGGGTGGCAGCCTGCAACAGGCTACCGTCTTTGCCGATTGGAACGACGCCCAGGCTGTGTCCGGAGATGGCAAGGGCGGTTATTTTATTTTTATCGATCTTAGTTTTATCCAGCAGGTGCCGGGTGGAACGGATAATAGCCTGCCACCAGTCTTCGGGTGCCTGTTCCTGCCAGCCAGGTTGCGGGTAGGCAGTCGGATAGGGGATAAAGACGGAATGTAGAGCCTCTCCGTTGCGATTGAAGAGAGAGGCTTTTATTCCCCCTGTTCCCAAATCATAGGATATTACTTTTTCATTCATGTGTTTCCCTGTTTATACATTCTTCCATGATGCTGAGGGCTGATTTATAGCCAATACCGAAACGGCTGACGCCCATTTGATACATTTCCAGCAATGTGTCGAGCGTGCGGACACCTCCTGCCACTTTTAATTTGATGGTGTCGCCGACGGTCTCTTTGATCAGATCGATATGATGGGGCGTAGTTGCTCCCGCCCAGCCGGTTCCGGTTTTAATGTAATCCGCTCCGGCTTTCAGGATGATGGAGGAAGCTGTTTTTATCTCTTCATCGGTGAGGAGGATGACTTCCATGATTACTTTTAAAGGAAGAGGGGAAACGGCGGCTTTGATCTGCCGGATTTCGTCTTCTATATCGTTCAACATGCCGGACTTTAGTTTGCCGATATTCAGAACCATGTCGATTTCGTTGCAGCCAGCCTCTTTCAGTTCTTTAGCCTGGAACAGCTTGCTTGCCGTAGTCTCTCCGCCGGAAGGGAAACCGACAACACCTCCGATTCCGATCTGCGGATGGTCTTTCAGTTTCTCAAAAACGAGCGGAAGCATGCCGGGCATGGGGAAGACGCAGATGAAGTTGTGTTTTATAGCTCCGTCGATGATGTCTTCCACGTCCTGGCGGGTGGAATCTGCACGTACGGCACTAATATCGATCAGACGTGCGATTTCCCGGGAGGAAATGATAGGATTGTGAGTGCTCATGATTATAAACTTGTGTAACCGCCGTCAACAATTAAATCTGTCCCTGTTGTGTAGCGTGCGGCATCGCTTAACAGGTATAAATAGGCTCCGATAAGGTCTTCCGGCACACCGAGGCGGCCGGCCGGGATTTTTGATATCCATCCTTCGTGCATGTCCTTCATCTCTGCAACCAGTTCAGTTGCCATATATCCCGGACTGACGCAGTTGACGCGTATATTATACTTGGCCCATTCGACTGCCAGTGCTTTTGTCAGCAGAAGCACGCCACCCTTAGAGGCACAATAGTTGGCAATTGTCTGTGGGGTGTTGATGATATGGGCGGACATGGAGGCCGTGTTTACGATACTGCCGGCTTTCCCTTCTTTTATCATCTGGCGGGCTGCGGCCTGGGCTGTCAGAAAGACGCCGTTCAGATTGATATCGACAACTTTCTTGAAGTCTTTGGATGATATTTCCTCTGCTGCATAAGTGTTTGCTATTCCGGCATTGTTGATGGCAAAGTCGATGCTACCGTACTCTTTGATAAATGTGTCCATCATTTGTCCTATATCTTCTGCATCCGTCACATCGCAGCGGATGGCGATGGTGTGGGCTGAGTAACGGGCGGCCAGTTCTTTGGCTGTCTTTTCCGCCTCTGCAATATCTATGTCGACAATGGCGATAGAGGCGCCCATTTCTGTGAATGCATCGGCAAGGCATTTTCCGATACCGCGTGCGGCTCCGGTGATAAAGCCTTTTTTCCCTTTCAGGCTGAATAAATCGAGTGTACTCATGGTTGTGTGTTTATATTATTTGTCGTAAATCTTATCACCTTGTCCGATGACCGAACAGTTTTGCTGTTCGACCTTCAGACGTTCCGCATATTTTCGTAGCTGTGCTTTATGCCGTTCGCAGGGAACGAGGTCTTTTTCAATATCTCCGCGTGGAGTAGCTTTCAGCCGCTTTTGTCCGGTGCGGATGATTTCGACGGCACGGGCATATTTCTGCTTGTCGTTTCTGATTTTATCCAGGCATGGACTGACTTCCGGGCGGTCGAAAGATATTTGTGCGGTCAGTTTTCGGCCGTGGTGGTTGAGGTCCCAGATGTTTACTTCCGTCAGTTTTATTAATTCTTGTATTTCGTAATTATATAGGGGGCTTCGTCCGGCAAGTGTAGAGTCGAAAGCGGACTCATAAACCGGATAGTAAACGCCGTTCAGGTCCATCCAGGTGTAAAGTATCTCTTTATCTTTGGGGGATAATTTCACATCGTGATGATTGCCTTCAATGACCTTTGTCAGTTTGCTGGCATGCGATCCCCAGGAATAAGGCTCCTGTATCTGTGCGGGGCCTCCACCGATGAGTGTAATTTCTTTCTTTACATATAAATTGACGTAGGCGGCATTGAAGAATGGATTTTTGTCTTTTGCCAACACCAGCTTGTCACGGTTCTTCTGGTCGAAATCATGACAACGTACACAGCTTTTATCCAGAATCGGTTGAACCTGTTCCATAAAGGAGAAGTTCCTGGGTGCCTTACCCATCCAGCCATTCATCTTTACAGGAGCCTTTTTTAAGGCCAATGGTTTGGGGCCCATTGCACTCGGAACACTCAGGCGATCTTCGTGGCAACCGATACAACCATTTACCTCTCCCGGCATAACCATTGTTCCGCTACGCATGGATTGGATCATTTTCTTATCCTTGTCGAGCAACTGGAAATAGACGAATGTACCCGAAGGAACTTCGAAATTAGCAGAGCCGTCTTCTTCTACCGGTACTTCTCCCAGGATACGTTTATTCTCGAAGCTGTGCCAGTTAACGGCCGGTGCCTGCTCGCCTTGTCCGCCCCAGCCGTTCTTTGTCCATGTCCTTTTCTCCGGAGATTCGATGACACGCAGGTATTTGGCTGTTCCCGGTTCGACGCCTTTCATATGTGTGCCATGATAAACATTTTGCACGTAGAAGGAACCTTTCTTATCTGTATAATTTCTGTTGGATGGTATGGCATGAGGTTTAGGGCGCGGTTCGATAATCATCGGATCGAAAAGGCTTCTGTTTCCTTCGATAACCAGTTCCTGTGTACCGTCGCGACCGATCAGGTAGATGCCGGACTTGGAGTCGAGATGCATCCATCCGCCCGGCTTTGCCCAGATTGTACGGGAAGCCAGAAAGAAGTTCTCATTGAGAGGATAAGGGTCTTCAAAGAAGTATTCGATCCATTTGAATGAGTCGAGGTCGCCGTTGTCAACCAGTTTCCTGCTGTCTTCGGGCCATATCTGTACGACGGGTTCAACGCCGTCTACTCCTTTTTTTCTGTCTATAATGGCAAGGGCTCCCCAGGGACGGTCATGGCAGGAGCCGAAGATACAGATTACCTGGTCGGTTCCGGGGATTTGCCGGGCGTCGATTACTCCGCCCGGCGACTGAGTATTGTTGCCATAGTATATAGAATGTTTTGTTCCGTCGGGGTTTACCGTCCATAATCCCTGTGCATCACCGAAGTTGCGGTCTACGTATTCCCAGCGATCGTAGAGGATTCTACCGTCGTTCAATAAAGAGGAATGTCCTTCGAATAACGTGCTAACGCCGATTTGAGTGATATTGGCACCATCTGCTTCCATCCGGTACAGGTTGCACATGATATGTCGGTTGCACATGCAATATTTGGGCTGGCGGGTGGAACTGAACACGATTCCTCCGTCCGGCAGATATAAAGGATCTATATCGGATACTCCTTCGGCGAAAGTCAATTGCTTTAATTCGCTTCCATCCGTGTTTATTTCATAGATATGATAGAAATCATCCTTATTCTTCCGCATGGAAAAGATGATCTTTTTCCCGTCGAAAGACAATTCAGGATCGCGGACCAATCCGTCTTTCAGTTCGATAAGTGTGGTCGTATTCCCTGTGTTCACATCAAAAATACGCATGGCACCTCCCGGGAAGAAACTGCTTTCATTGATTTCCTCTTTCTGGAAAAGAGTGGCGGTATTATGATGGTCCGGGGCATACTGTTCCCTTTCTATATACAATATTTGTTTTCCCGCCAATTGTTCTTTGGCCTTTGCGGTGAGTGTAATTTTCTTCGGGTCCATTTGTTCGGCGGAAAGTTGCATACTCCCTATGCAGACTGTCGCCAGAAGGATGATGAATTTGCTGTAGTTTCTCATGATATGTGGTTATTTATATTGTTATTGCTTACAAGTATATCCCAAACTGGTAGAGATACTATTCGCTGTTAGGATTAATTCTTTTGCGACTACAGGAAAGATACTTTTGGTTAGACGGCCGGATGGACCGGACGTCCAGATTGTTGCGACAATATTATTAAATTGATTAAATATAGGTGCAGCGATACATTGCACACCGGCCATTTCTTCTTCCAGGTCTACTGCATATCCGATTTTCCGAATGCGTTCGAGCTCTTTTTTCAGTTGAGCTTCGTTTTCGATAGTATGTTTGTTGAAGACGGTATATTGTATCGTTTCCAGTGCTTTTTCGAGTTCTTCTTCCGGCAAATAGGCGAGGGTCAATTTGCCGGGGGCAGAGGCGTGCAAGCAAAAGCTTGTTCCGGGACGTAGCAGGAAGGTGAAATTGTGAGATCCAAGCACTTGCTCCAGCAGGACTATTCTGTTTTCCATAAAAACGCCGAGCATAATACTTTCTTTGATCTTATCGCGCAGCGCTCTCATGGGTGAAAGAGATTGTTCCACTATATTGGATTCGCCCAAAGCTGCCAGACCCAGTTTTAAAAACTTTTTGGAAAGGAAAAACTGTTGGGTATCGATGTTTTTTGATAGATATCCCATATTGAGCAAAGAGTTCAGCAGGCGGAAAACAGTCGTTTTGGGTGTATTCAGCAGGTTGACTGTTTCCTGCATGGTTAACCCGTTCGGGTACTTGATAAGTAGCTCCAGCAGTTCAAAGCTTTTTTCAAGCATGGGGATGTTATATTTATCTCCGTTTTTTACTTCTTTTGTTTCTTCCTGATTCATCATATTGTCACTTCCTTCTTTTGTTTCTTATTTGAAATCATATTTCTTATTTGAAACAAATTTCGCGTTTTTATAATAAATAGACTTCATGTATTTTGTTAATTAATTAATAACAACAAGGGGTAAGGTTATATAATTTGTTAATTTACAACCATGGAACAAATGTGTGGAATATGAAAAACGGGAACACGTCAACCGTGTTCCCTGTTTTTATATTTTGATTGATTCAAATATTTTGCTTATGTATTTTCTTATCCTATTTATCTTCAGGTAACCAATATTTGTATCCTTTCGATTTTACTTGTGCCCAACTTTGGGGAGAGATGCTATTCCCTTTGATCGGATCCAACGTCAGGTCTTCTGATTCGAAGGTTAATACATCGGTATAATCCTGCCCAATTACATTCTTGTAATGAATGGTAAGGGTCTTTGTTTTAGGATCATATTTGTTGTCTTCCGTGACACCTTGTACGGTGCTATAGGCAAATGTTTGGGCTGGGAAGTCACTGTTTCCTGCCAGGATGGGTTCGATGGTGTAAGTTCCGGCAACCTGGTCGTTCAATGTGAACAGGTTATACATCCAACCGGCACCATGATAGGCGAAGACTTCGAAACTCCAAACACCGGTTCCCCAGATTATATACTTTCCTTTTAGTTCAGGGGTATCGCCCAACGGTGTGATATATTTATATTTACGATGTCTGCCGTCTGCCGGTATGTTTTCGGCTCCGTTTCCTAACAGACGGGCTGAGAGGTAACGGCCTGTCGGTATTTCTGGTATCGGAAAACCGGACCAGTCGACCACTCTTTCCAGGTCTACATTGAGTTCGGATACCATGAAGTTGTAGTATTGGCGGCTCAGTGTAGCATTTCCTGTCTCTTTTATTTTCAGGGCAAAAGCGAAATCGGCATACGTTTCCATCTTGTCGCGTTCGATGGGAACCTGAAATGTCAGAGACGTGGAGGCTGTTCCTGCTTTAATGACGACAGGGAATCCTTTTCTTGTCTGGTCGTAAGGGATGTTTGTCGTGTACAGTGACGGATCCGGAATATAACGTTCGGCATTTTTTGAAATGTTATAGTCTTTCACGGCTTCTTCGTCAAAATCGATCAGGATTTCCAAATCTTCATGGGCGGAAAGCGATCCTCCTATTCCTATTTTGAAAATAATATTGGCCGTGCCGACTTTGTAGTCTACTAAAGTGTCCGTGTCGTAACTGTCGTTGATGATCTTTAGTGTATCAACGAAAGTATAAGCTTGGACACCAGTTATCTCGCGCTCCGTGGCGGAGGTCGATTCTGAATTGATGATATAAACTTCCTGTTTATAAAATTCTTTATTTTCGTAATCTAGCTTTCCACATGCTGCTGTTATCAGCGTAAGCGTGAAAATGGTTATATAAGACAAATATGTTTTCATATACGTTATTATTTTTATAGGATATTAAAATTACCATCCCGGATTTTGAACAAGGTCTCCCCAGTGATTTGCCACATCCTGGTAAGGAATCGGCAGGAAGTAGTTTTTTTTCTTGAACAGGTAACCGTCTATGATGGTCCGGTCATAAAAACTACCGTCGGTGGCTTGATAATTGCAACCATATACGGGGCCGTTCATTCCTTTGTTGTTACCGAATTGATCTCGTTCGTTTATCTCTGCATCTTTCCATCTGCGCGAGTCGAAATATCTCTTGCCTTCAAAAGCGAATTCGACATATCTTTCTCTTTTGATTCTTTCCCGATTTACATCTTGGTTTCCCGATCTGTAACCCGGTAGTCCGGCTCTGTAACGAACGTAATTCAGATATTTCAAAACATCCGGATTCTGTGGGTCATATTCATTTAATGCTTCGGCATACGATAAATAGATTTCCGCCATTCTGAATACAGGATATTGTTTATCGAAACTTCCGGCTGCGTTTTGATCTTCGTCATTGATCCATTTTACGATCTGGTAGCCGGTACGGATAGAAGGACGGTCGGATTGTAAATATCCGTCAACCATATTGGCACGGTAATCGGCATAGTGTATGCTTCCGGTATTTTCGACATAGCCTTTCCCGATGAACCCGATCGTTGCATAAAAGCGAGCTTCCCTGTTCAGGCATCTGTTGGGCACTTTTTGAATCGTGTTGTTCAGTTTGAATCCGGTTATTATGGGAGAAACTTTGTCTTTCTTCCCTTCTCCATGAATGAAGTAGTTGTCGCCGATGGAGGTCATTCCCAGATCGATGTACAACTCTTTTTCTTCCTCGATTGTCTTGCCGTTATTCATAAAATAAGCATCGACAAGCTTTTGTACGGCACATAATTTACCGGTGTTACTGCCGCCCTGTCCTTTGTTATAGTTGCGGGGGAAACCTAAATAGCTTAACGAGGAGCTTTGTCCGGATGTGTTCACCTGCCAGATTACTTCTTTGTTCCAGTAATTTTTTCCTCCGTTGAATAATGCTTTATAAGACTGATAGGCGTCGATACCTGCGGGACCGTTTGGCCATTCGATATTGTTGCCTTCGAATTCGCCAAGCGGAACGGTTGGATAGCCGTCGTTGGCGGGCATCGTGAACAAGTCGAATTTATTTAAATCGATAATGTCCTTAGCTGCTTTGGCGGCTTTTTTCCATTTCTCCATATCAGGCGATTGTACGTTGAAATACGGAACACCTTCTTTATTAACAAAGTCACTATAATCCGGATTTCCGTTTACCAACGGACTGGCAGCCCATAGTAGCAGGCGAGTTTTCACGGCCATGGCTGCCTCTTTGGAAGGACGGCCGTAGTCGGAAGTCAGGATGTCTTCGCTGTTGGGAAGTTCGGCAATACACTGTTCTAATTCTTTTAGGATGAAATCCGTACATTCGTCTAATGTCGATCTGGTGGTAGGGTATTCTTCCAGCTGCGAATAGTCGATCGTTTTGTCGATGATGACAAACGGGCCATATAATTCTATCATTTGGGAATAATAGAAGGCTCTTAAAAAGCGGGCGTCTGCAGCATAACCTTCTACTTCGCCCTCTTCCAGCAGTTTGTCGTTTGCCAAATGAGAGTTTTCCAGAAATTGGCAGCATAACCGAATGGCTTTGTAATAGTTTTTCCAATATTCGTATATCGGTTTGTCTGCGTCATATTTGCCTTGGGCAAAGGTAAGGCATTTATAACTGTCCAGGCCGCCATGAGCTTCATCGTAATTGCAGTTGAAAGGCCAACCGTCGACCATGTCTGCATAGTTGGGCATGGCTCCGTAGCAAGCGGCCCATGCTTTTCGTATGCTGTTTCGTTCAGTCCAGATATCGTTCAGGTTTTCTACCTCATTCAAATACTCATTTGCATCCAGATAGTTGCAAGAGTTAAAACCCGCCGACAAGCAAAGGCTTAATGCTAATTCTATGATATATGTTGTTTTCATGATTTGTATTATAAATTAAAACCGATTTCAAAACCTAATGTGATCGTTCTTTTTAGCGGATATGCATAAGGAGAGGTTAGTTCCGGATTCCAATCCTTGAATTTGGAGAACGTACATACATTATCGCATCTTCCGTAGAAATAGATACTCTTGAAGAATTGATTTTTGTCTTTAGGTATCCAGTTATAACCCAATTCTATGTCGGCAATTTGCAAATAAGAAGACTCACGAAGCCAGAAGGTAGATTGTTGGGCATTGTTTCTGTTTTCAGATCCGAAAGCCAGACGCGGATAAGTCGCATTCGGATTTTCTGTGGCAGTAGTTCCTGAATAAGAGGCCGGTGTCCAGTGGTCGTTCATTGCGGCATAATACAATGCTCCGTTTTCGTTGATTACTTCCTTGCCGTCGGAATCATATGGATTGAAGGGTATTCTACCTCCGCTGATCGTCCTGTAAACATTCGACTTTCCGATGAGTCGCGATGCCAGAGTGAAGTTTTTGTAACTGATGTCGAAAGCCAACGAGTAAGTCCATTTGGGATACTGGTTTCCTAACCATACACGGTCGGTAGGCGTAATTACACCGTCTCCGTCTATATCTTTATATTTTATATCGCCGGGCTTTACATCATTCCATGTCTGAACAGGACTATTGTTGATGTCTTCTTGGTCTTTGAACAGGCCTAAAGCAATATAATTGAGAGATCTTCCGTAGTCCAGGCCGATACCGCTCTGGTAAGGAACTTTCGGGTCTAATTGTCCGTTTTCTTTGATCTCGTTATTATTGTAACTGATGATACCTTTTATGTAATTGATTCTGAAATTATTCCATGAATTGGAATAAGTGAAATCGAAGTCAACACCTTCGGAAATAGTGCGTCCCAGATTGGCTTTTGGTATGGTCGGTAAGCCTAATGTGGATGGCAGACGGTTCAGGTCGATCAATTGCATCTCGTTATCGTAGCGGTATAACTCAGTGATTAATTTGAATTGTTCAAATAAACCGATTTCTATTCCGAGATTAATTTTTTTGTTGCGCTCCCAAGTTAAGCCTAATTGTTCCAGTCGTGTTTCGCCAATACCTCCAATGCTGACGCCACTGCCTGCGGCATTACCGAAACCGAATGAATAACCGGTCAGAGGACCTGTCGCTGCCAAATAACCAAAACGTTTGGCACTACCCGGAGCCCCTACTTCACCATAAGTGACTCGGATTTTAAATAGATCCACTACAGGACGTAAACCTGACCAGAAGTTTTCATCCGAAATCAGCCAACCTGCGCCAATAGAAGGGAAGGTAGACCATCTTTTATCCGGTGTAAAGAGTTGAGAGCCTGATGCTCCGATATTCACATCCATAAAGTAGCGATGCTTCCAGTCGAATGTCAAACGGCCTGCCAACGATTGTTCGCGTGAGGCCAATGCGTTGATCAGTAATTCGGCTCCTTCCCCTTGGGGTGCATCTGTCAGATATTCTCTTTGCTTATAAAGGAACAATCCTGTTGTGTGAAGATCGGTGAAGAAAGTTCTGCTGTAATTTGCGCTACCTTGTACTTCTATAACTCTGTTTCCTGTTGGTGCTACATATTTAAAACTCATTTTGTCGTCGACATCCGGGGTTTTATTAATGGTGACTAGGTTGCCTTCTTCGTCTCGTCCGGTACCCATATAACTATGGGCGAAGTCAGGAGCATGTTTTTGATATTTCTTCTCGTACTTGTGCGTGTAATAGTTGTTTTTTGTAAAAGAAGCAATAAAGTTGACAAATAGCCCTTCTGTTATAAAGTCAAGTTTTTGAACGATATTCAGGTTGGTTGACATGTGATTGGCATAATCTTTTACAAAACCAGTCTTTGTCAGCAACGAATACGGGTTTGTCACACCGGACGGCTCTTCTGGAGCTGTACCGTTCGAGTATTCGGCCGGGAAAAGCGTTGGGTTTAGATTATTCATAATATTCAGAAGATTGTCAACGCCTTGCCCCGGTTCTGTCGTTGTATTGTAACGACCGTCAAATCCTAAAGCTAATGTTGTTGAAGAACTCACATCGGCTTTGATATTTGAACGGAAATTGAACTGGTTGTAATCGGCATTGGAATCATTTCCGCTGTTGAACATACCATTTTCTTTATAAAAACCTCCGGACATGTAGTAGGTTACCACGTTTCCTCCACCGCTGATGTTGAAGTTCGCTTTTTGAGAGAAATTATTCGGTTTAACCATAGTCTTGTACCAATCCACATTCGGATAAAAGTCCATATCCGCATCACCGAATTTCTCTATATCCTGATCTGAGTAATACGGTTTTTTCCCTCTGACAACGTATGCTTCGTTTTTCATCTTGGCATAATCAACTGCATCTACCCACTTGGGTTTGTAAGTCGAGTTGTTAATAGAAGCTGAATAGCTGACTCTTACGGATGGTTTTGCTGAAACTTTTCCTGTTTTTGTTTTAATAACAATGATACCGTTGGCTCCTTCCAGACCATATACAGCTGTTGCTGAGGCATCTTTTAAAACGGAGAAGCTTTCAATATCATTCGGGTCTACGTCGTCAATCGTTCTTTTTAATCCGTCAATTAAGATAAGAGGTTCACTATTCCCTGTCACAGAGTTGATCCCTCTGATAATAAAGGAGGCACCATCTTTTCCTGGTTGTCCGGACTTTTGTACAAAGGTAACGCCTGCTACTCTACCAGCCAATTGGGTTGATAATGATCGTGTTGGCGCTTTTAATTCACTTGGTTCAAGAGTCGTAATAGCACCTACGATACTTACTTTTTTTTGAGAGCCGACACCTGTGACAACAACTTCATCCAGAAGTTCAGAGTCTTCTTCCATTTCGACAAGAAGGGAAGTCAGTTCCTGATTCTTTAATTTACTGATATTTATTTCTTTCGTTTTGTAACCGAGATAAGAGAATACGAGGGTCGAATTTCTTGGTACATTGCTCAAGCTAAAACTTCCATCTTCTCCAGATATTGTTCCGATCAGCGCGTTGGCTTTAACGTGAATTGTTATGTACGCTAACTCTCCTAAAGCATCTTTTACTTTACCTGAAACCAGAACGTTGTCTTTGGCTTGTTGGTGTTTGGTCGGTTGTTGAATCAGAGAAGGCTCTCCTATATTATCCGCCCATATATGCCCTACAAAGAATGAGAATAATAATAAAGACCCCAAAGGTCTAAAAATGTGTGTACAGATTGAATTTGGATGATAAAATGTAATATCATCTTTTATGCGATTTTTTTTCATACTTTTGTATGCGTTTTTGTTAGTATTAATTTAATGAGAAAAGAGGTACTAATTTAAGGCTGATAAGTGAGGCAACACTTATTGGCCTTTTTTGTACAAAGGCAGGTGATTGTGTTTATTTCATAGGCATGTAAATTTAAAATGTTACTAATTATTTAACTGTATTGTCTTGAATTTAAACGAGTAATATCATTTGTTTAAGGTTTGTGATACAAAACATTGAGTTTCTGTATAGAAACTTGGTTTTGTATACGGAACAAATATGGAATTTTTTTATGGAATAAATATAGTTTGATATATTAAAAAAAGTGAATATTAAAATATTTTGAAATTTTTACAGATGTAGTAAGATGAAGATTTATGCAGATTTTTGATTTATTATTGTAATTATCCATCTTTGCATACGACTGATATAGTAAACAATACGATTGTTAGTAAATGAAAGCACAGCAACAAGAGAAAGAGTTTATCGCACTTGTAGAAGAATATAAGCAGGTGATATATAAGGTATGCTATATCTATGCAAGTGATCCGGAAAATCTGAATGATTTATATCAGGAGGTCGTGATAAACCTGTGGAAAGCATTTCCCCGCTTCCGGGGCGAGTGTAAGGCTTCCACCTGGGTGTATCGTATCGGATTGAATACTTGTATTTCTTTTTTCCGCAAGTCAAAGTCCAAACCGGAAGTGGTACCGATTTCGGTCGACTTGGAAGATTTTGTGGAAGAAGAAGATAAAACAGCCCAGCTTCATGAACTTTACCGGATGATAAACCGGCTGGGACGTTTGGAGCGTGCACTGATCCTGCTTTGGCTGGAAGAAAAGAGTTATCAGGAGATGGCGGATATTACCGGACTTTCCCGTAATAATGTGGCAGTAAAACTCAATCGTATTAAAGAGAAACTAAGAATCATGTCAAACAGTTAAATTAAAAAGAATATGGAACTGGAAGAATTAAAAGCAGGTTGGAATGTGCTGAACGAGCGATTGGCACAGAATGAGATATTGAATAAAAGGATCATTAAGGAGATGATAATTAATCGGACACAGTCGGCCTATGAACGGTTGTTCAGGTTTGATTTGTTTGGACTTATATTGGCATTCGTGATGTGTGTGTTGTTTCCTGTGCTAGTTGTGACAGGTAAAATCGTGATGCAGCCGCTCTCTTTTGCTGTATTGGAAGGGACTATTGGCATAGGATTTATTATACAAGTCTTTTTCTCCGCTATACTTCTTAGGTTCAATATGGAGAAGAAGAGGATTTGTGAACTGGCCCGACTTACGTTAATTTATAAACTTTGGATGAAAAGGAATTTCATGTTTGCTTCGGGACTTGTAGTTTCAGCTCTGATTGCTTTTCTGTTTATTGAAAAGGCCCGGCTTGTCGCTAATTGGGAAATACGTCTGATATTAATATTGCTCTTTATTTCTATTATGATGTTCTATCAAATCCGTTTTTACCTGAGAAATATCCGAACAATAGAGAAAGGCCTGGAAGAACTGAAGGAGTTCGAAGAAGAAGTGGGTTAGAATAGGTCGGAATGGGTGACATTAAAAAGACAAGTCATGACGGATATATCTTTTTTATCGGTGTTGGTCCCCGTCTTGATTTTAAATTGAAATCGGTGGTAGTAACTTATGTTGATTTTGATGAACACCGTCCCTCTGATTTTGAACCTATCAAAGAAAAGCTGGATGGCATTCATCCTGTCCTGTTCGGTTTGAAATGTGTGGGTGGCATCCGGAAAGACTTCAGGAATATGCAATTAGGATTTAATATCGCTTATTTACCTAGTTTTACCCGTTTATCAGATGGAATACGTGACCGTACATTTACATTTGGATTATCTTTGGGGTACAAATTAGGAACAGAAAAGACGGGTACTATTCGTAGCGTTCGTCGTCATAAATAATAAAATATACAGTTTATGGATCGTAGCAAAGATTCTTCTTATTGGATTGAAAAACTAAATATGTCTCCGCATCCGGAGGGTGGTTATTTTAAAGAAGTATATCGTCCGGACAGGTGGAAACCTATTCCCGGATATCCATCCGACTGCAGAGTGTTGACAACGATCTATTATCTGTTGGAAGAGACGGACTTTTCGGCTTTTCACCGTATTCAATCTCCGGAAAGCTGGTTTTTCCATAAGGGCGAACCCTTACATATCTATTCTTTCGAGAGAGGGCAACTTGTTTGCCGTGAATTATCGGATCAGGAGGGAGGACAGTTGCAGATCACTGTTGAACCTGATACCTGGTTTGCTGCCCGCCTGAAAAATCCGAAAGGGTTTACGTTAGTAAGTTGTGCCGTCGCTCCCGGATTCGAATATAAAGATTTCGAACTGGCCCGGAAAGAAGAACTGGTCGTTAGGTATCCTCAGGAAAAAGAGATTATAGAACAATTGTGTAGATAGAGAAAACTATCTACACAACTAAAATATAGGCTCTGTACTTTGTCTCCTTTGTCACCGGGCATAAAGACAAGTATCCTTCCCTGATTTTGCCATTTTCTATGGTAAGCGGGTAAGCTCCTTTCATGAAACGATGACGTTCGTAGGCTTCCCCGACTTTACTGTCATAAGTGATATGGAAATCGCCAATGGCATGCGGAGCCAGATATCTTTGACTGAGACGGAGGGCAACCATTCCCATTGTATAGCGCATATTGATCTCGATACAGGGATGAAGGGCATACGAACCGTCTTTTGTTTTGTAGACGATCATATCCACTCCCAGATATCCACGGTATATATTTCCATAAATGCCTTTCAGGACTTCTGCAACTGCTTCCTGGGTCCGCAGGTAAACATCTTCTCCTATCCAACGTTTGATCGGTGTAGCCAGATATTCCTGACTTCCCAATACATTTCCGGAGTAGGAACCTTTTTTTTCCGTACTGAAGACGGAGAGTCCTTCATAGGTGACATGGCCTTCCCCATCGGAATAAAACTCCATCGCCAAATCATGGACCTTGTCTAGTCCGCATTCAATACTGACAGTGCCCTGTTTATTGATAGCCCCTTCTATCCAGGTACGGTCTTTAGGGGTGAGTTTACGCTCCGGTATCCAGTGCAAGCCGCGTCCGGATGAAGAATAAGGAGTCTTTACAACAAAAGGGGCATTTTGCAGGATCAGGTATTTTTCTATTTCCCTGATCTTTTTGCAGAATTTTGGAGTAGCCGGTATGGGAAGGTCGGGTAACAGCTGGCGGATTCGTTCAAGGCATTCTGCTGCTGTCTGCCTGCCGGTCAGCCGGAAATATTCTTCTTTCCAGGTCGGTACGGACAGGTTTAATTGTAATTCTTGTTTCAGTTTCTCAAAGAAGTGCAGGCTGTGCGGAGATATTCCCCAGGGAGACGCCGCCAGTTCCGGGAGGGAAGGAGCGAGATTCTTCAACTCTTTTCCGGAAACAAGTGTGGCGAATGGCCTGAGCTCTTTAGGTTGTAAAGAAAAGAAACGGGGTGAAGCGATCTCTTCCGTAAATACATAATCGTTGCTGTCGGCGTACCACACCGGAAGATATGATAACTCCTGTATCATTCTTTGTACGTTTGCCGGAGGGGTATAGTTCTCTGTGCCCAGCAGTACGGCAGTTTCATGTCCGGGATTAAATAAATGTATCTGGGATATCATATAAAATAGTAGATGTATATAAACAACGAAGCCGTCTGTTAGCGAGACGGCTTCGTTTTATTTATTCAAGATTTTCATCTATTGCATCGATCTTTTTAATTATGAGCGCCATCTCATCTTTTAGCTTTTCGATCTTGCGCTCCATTTCTTTCACGAGACCGCCACCGCCTTTCGAGGAGATGCTGAGGAAGCCGATATTATTTTCGTATGTCTGCAATTCATTTTTCATGCGGTCATACATTCTCATTAGCTTTTCGCGTTCGCCATACAGTTTGCCTTTTCCATGTTCGCCTGCCATATCGTTCAGGTTACTGCGGAATGACTGCATCTTACGATCTGTCTGGTCTACTTTCAAACGGTCGAACTGGCTGTCTACCGCTTCGTGATATTCTTTATAGATTTTATCTTTTTCCTTGAAAGGTACATGACCGATTGCATTCCATTCAGCCATCATATCTTTCAGTTCAGCCAATGCTTCATCTGCACTCAATGTTTCGTCCAGCTTATTGATCTTTTCGATCAATGCTTTTTTAGCGGCCAGATTTGTCTGTTCTACGCTCTTCTGGGAGGAAACATTTTTATTTTTCTGTTCGAAGAAATAATCACAGGCAGAAATGAAACGTTTCCATACAACATCCGAGTGCTTGCGGGCAACCGAACCGATCGTTTTCCATTCTTTCTGGAGAGCAATCATCTTTTCAGTCGTACTCTTCCATTCTACACTGTCTTTCAGTGCTTCCGCTTTCTCACACAAGGCTTTTTTCAGTTCGAGATTCTTTTCCATCTCTTCCTTGATATTCTTGTAGAAAGCGCTTTTCTTGTTGAAATATACATCACAGGCAGCGCGGAAGCGTTCGAAAATCTTTACATTGGATTTTTTCGGTGCGAAACCGATTGTTTTCCATTTATCCTGTAAAGCGATCACCTCTTTATTCTTTTCTTCCCAGTCTTTGAATGTCTTCAATGCATCGAAGTCGATACCTTCTATTTCTTCGCAGATAGCTGTTTTTGCGACCAGATTTTCCTGTTCTTTCGATTTCAGCGATTCAAAATGCTCCTGATGACGTTTGTTGATCACGGTAGAAGCCGCTTTGAAACGAGCCCATAACTCTTCGCGCAGTTCTTTGGCAACCGGACCGATCTCACGCCATTGCTGATGCAGTTTTTGAAGCTGGTGGAATGCGGACACGACATCCGGTTCGGTTTGCAGCTTTTCAACTGTTTCACATAGGGCAGTTTTCAATTCCAGATTTTTCTTGAAGTCGTAATCGCGGAACTGGTTATTGATCTTGATTATATCATAGAATCTTTCGCTGTAAGTCTGATAGTTTTTCCACAGTTCGTTTGCATGTTCCTGTGGTACGGCTTTAATTTCTTTCCATCTCTGCTGGATGTCTTTAAAGTCGTTGTATAGCTTATTGAAGTCGTCCTGACTTTCGGTCAGCACTTTTAACTGGTCGATCAGTTGAAGTTTCAGTGCATAGTTCGCAGCCTTTATGCGTTCTTCTTCTGCCAGGATTGCAGCTCTTTTTTCTTTAAAAACGGCCAGCAATTCTTTCAGTTTGTTTTCGCCTTCATCTTCAGGAGCGACGAAATCCTTTTCTTCTCCACCACCTTCGAGGAATGTTTTCTTCGATTCTTCAACTTCGGCTCTGTGGATTTTATAAAATGCCTGTTTCAACGATTCCACTTCGTTGCGTGCCGTTTCGGCAGCAGCATTTACCAATTCAGCTAATTTTTCAAGAATTTCTTCTTTTGATAATTTACTGATAGCGTTCGCTGTCGCTTCATCCGGGGTTTCAGTTGTTTCAACTTCAGCCGCAGTGTTCTCCGGAGTTACTTCCGGTGCTTTAGTTTCTTCTAATTTGCCGGTTTCTTCAGCAGGCAGATTAGTTTCATGAGTGTCCTTCATATTCAATCACATTTAAGAAAAGGATAAAAAGCATTCCTATATCAAGTCACAAATTAAAGTATTTATTTTTGGATTACAGCATTTGCGGGCAATTTATTTATTAGAAAAGGTTAATATTCGTGTAAAAAGTCCGGAATTAACCGCTTTGTTCTCCCAAAAATGTATTAAACAAAAATCCCTGCAACTTGCATTGAGCAGATTACAGGGACTTTTTATAAATAGTTGCAGTTTTTTTATCCCAGGAATGAGATCAATACGCCGGCTGCAACAGCCGAACCGATTACGCCGGAAATGTTGCTGGCCATGCAATACTGCAATACATGGTTTTTGGGATCGTATTGCAATGCAATCTCATTGGCAACACGTGAAGCCATTGGGACGGCACTTAATCCGGTTGCACCGATAAGCGGATTGATTTTCTTCTTGGTGAACAGGTTGAACAGTTTTACGAAGAAGATACCGCCAGCGATAGACAAGGCAAAAGCCAGGAATCCACCGATCACAATACCGATCGTTGTAAAGTTCAGGAAGGCTTCCGCCGTCATGGTTGCACCTACCGATAGTCCCAGGAAGATGGTCGCTGCATTCATGATACTGTTGGATGCAGCATCGAATAGACGGAATGTATTGGTTCCGATTTCTTTTACAAGGTTACCGAACATCAACATACCGATCAAAGGCACTGAACTGGGAACAAACAAGGCAACAACAGTAGTAACAATAATTGGGAATATAATTTTTAAAACCCGCATATTCTTAATCTCTACTGTTGAAGGATATTTCTTTTCCTGTTCCTTCATATTGATACGAAGTTCTTTTTGGGAGCAAAGAGCTTTGACTACCAGTGGTATGATTACAGGGACCAGTGCCATATATGAATAAGCAGCAATGGCAATCGGACCTAATAAATGAGGTGCGAGTTTAATGGTTGTAAAGATCGCTGTAGGTCCATCTGCCCCCCCGATGATACCGAGAGAGCCGGCTTCCTGCGGAGTGAATCCCATCAGGATTGCTACCAGTAAAACGGTGAAAATACCCAGCTGGGCAGCTGCACCGAAAATCGACAGGCGAAGATTGCGCAACATCGGGCCGAAGTCGGTCAAGGCTCCTACACCCATAAAAATGATTGGCGGAAGGAAACCGGTCTTGATCAGCATGTAATAGATGAAGTTCATGATTCCCAGTTCATGAGCAATGTCGTGCAACGGCATTTCCCAGATGTTTTTCATTACTCCGTTAACATTGACCAATCCATTTTCATCAGCCTGGATCACGCCCATGTCACCTCCGGGGAAGTTGGCGAGCAGCACCCCGAATGCAATAGGGACAAGCAGCAAAGGTTCGTATTGCTTCTTGATACCCAGATAAAGCAATATGAATGCGATTGCATACATGATCAGGAACTGCGGTTCAGCAATAATGTTGCTGAACGCAGTCATTTCATACAGATTTTGAAATATCTCGTTCATTACTGTATAGTCATTAATATGTCGTCTTCAGAAACCGTGTCGCCACCAGCGTAGTTGATGGAAGTGATCTTTCCGCTGAATTCCGAACGTACGGCATTATATGTTTTCATTGCTTCCACATAACAAAGCACATCGCCTTCTTTGACTATATCTCCAACTTTAAGTGGTGTGTCGGAAGCGTTCTTTACGAGGAAGAATTTTCCTTCCAGCGGTGAAAGAATTTCATTTCCGGCTCCGGCAGGCGCTGGAGCGGCCGGTGCTGCGGGTTGTGCGGCCTGGGCAGGAGCAGCAGCAGGTGCGGTATTAGCCGTATCTCCGAAAGCAACTGTTACGCGGTAAGGCTGTCCGTCTACATCTACAGTCAGTACCTGGGGTGTTGTAGGCAGAGCTGCCGAAGCGGTTGTGGCCGGTGCTGCCGGTTGTGCCTTTCCCTGCAAAGCTGCTTTTTTCTGGGCAACATCAGCGAGGAATTCGACTTTCGCTTTTCCGGAACGGTAGGCTTCGTACTGAGCCGGGTGCATTGCATATTCGAACAATTCTTCGTCGTCTTCGCCGGTTTCCCATTGTTTCTCGTTCATCATCTTGCGATATTTGTCAAGAGCATCCGGGTAGTTGTCCTGCGGATTTCCTTCGAAGAATTCGCGTCCTTCGGCTTTTGCCTTTTCGATGATTTCAGGAGCCAGCGGACCAGGCAGTCTTCCGGCTTTTCCGAGAAGCATATCCCAGATGTCGTCGGCGATCATGCTCCAGCGTGCTTTCCCTTTTTCCATCTGCATTACGTTCATCAGTGCCAGGTTCTTTACATACTGGCTGAACGGTGTTACCAATGGAGGATAACCGACACGTGGCCATACATAAGCCACTTCGTCGAACAGTTTGATCAGCAGCTGGTCTTGCGACATCAGCGGCTTGTTGTTCTTGATATTGTTTTTGTTGATCGATTCCAGATTCTTTTCCAGGTCAGACATCAGGCTGCCCATCATACCGCCGGGAAGTCCCGGGCCGATCAGCAACGAGTTCATCAGACGGTTTTTCGGACTGATATACAATCCTAAGAAATCATCCATAAATTCCTGGATCATGCTGCGTACTTTCATGTAGGCTTCCATATTGATTTCCGGCACTTTGTAACCGGCATCTTTCAACATGGCCTGCACGGTCAGCAGGTCGGCATGCCCTGTGCCCCATGACAGTGGCTCCATACCTACGTCGATATAATCGCAACCGGCGTTGCACACTTCCAGGATAGAAGCTACATTGAATCCGGGACCTGCATGGCTGTGATACTGGATAGGTATTTCAGGGTGTTTTGCTTTGATATTGGCAACTATCTGTCCCAATGAATAAGGACGTCCGATACCTGCCATATCCTTGATACAGATTTCGTCTGCTCCCAGTTCGATCAGTTCCAGGGCCATCTTTGTATAATATTCGACCGTGTGGATAGGCGAGTGGGTGATACAGAGCGAACACTGGGAGATCATCCCGGCTTCTTTGGCATACTGGATGGAAGGAGCAATGTTACGTACGTCATTCAGGCCGCAGAATGTACGGGTGATGTCGGTGCCCTGTGCTTTCTTTACCTTGTAGAATAGCTGGCGTACATCTGCCGGAACCGGACTCATACGGAGGCCGTTCAATGCACGGTCCAGCATATGTGTTTGAATACCTGCTTCATGGAATGGCTTCGTCCATTCACGTACGGCTTTATTTGGATTTTCTCCGAATAGTAAATTAACTTGCTCGAATCCCCCTCCGTTGGTTTCAACGCGGGCAAAACAGCCCATCTCAACAATAGCGGGGGCAACTCTGGTTAGCTGGTCTACTCTGGGAACATATTTTCCGGCAGATTGCCACATGTCTCTGAAGACCAAACTGAATTTGATTTCTCTTTTCATGATATATTATGTATAGCTAGTATTATAATTTTTCAATTTTGGTAACCTTTCCTTGTCCACCTGTTACCATGCTGACAGCGGCTACGATAGCAGCGGTAGTCTTACCCGGAATATTTCCGGACTGTCCGGCAGCAACAGGTTGTGTTGTTACTTGTTTTTTTACGATGACTTCTTCCGGTGCGTACTTGTTTACCAATGTGATTAATCCTTTTCCTAAATAGATTACGATCAAAAGAATTGCAAATACTGTGGTCATTCCGACTACCATTAACAAAAGTCCAGTTTCTATGTTTTCCATATCTAATATTTATGACAATAAGTGTTGTGGGAAGCGATCAAAACAATCTCCGCCAAGTTATAAATTGCATGCAAAAATAACAAAATCTCGCAATTTTCTTTGCTGGAAGACTATAAAAAAAGTAAAAGAATAGAATATTTATTCTTTTGAATGTTTTGTTTCGTAGTATTAATGTGGGTTTTTGTGATAAATAGTTATTTTTATGAGATGAAGTATTTAAGTCTGTTATTTATTGGTATTGCTTTTGTTGCACATACACATACATAAGTGTTTGAAGGAATGTATTTGACAAAATGAATCAATCTGGGGTTGTCCTTGAACAAAAAGATCCTATTCGACGAGTTTTTGTGGCGTGTATATTCTTTCAAACAGATGTTCTGGAATGCTGTTGAATACAAAATTTAACAATCTGATCGGCAGATACATCTTTTATGATTCGTTTAAAAGAAATTTCTAACTCGTTTAAAACGAATTTTTTTTCATTTTAAATGAATAGGTAATTTGTTTAAACCGAGATTTGTGTTAATAAATGTTGAGTTCGAATCTTTTTGAGGCTCTTTTATCCCTAAAAAGCATGTTGAAAAACATTTTTATTTTCTGTAACGAGGAAAACAAGGGCTGTGAATGAAAGAGAATATTGATAGTGTGTTTGAAGAATATGTGACTTGTTGTTGAGTATACTTTTTTTGTGGATTTCATAATGTTGTATTTGTGAGTTTATGTGTGTCTTAGTGTTATTGGCTAAATGGCCGACAGGTAAGTGAATAGCAGCAGGGCTTGATTAATGGCTGTACAGCTTCTTTAAAAGTAGGTTGAAATGACATTCTGATATGTGTAAATTGTTGTTTTAAAATAAATCTGTTTTTATATGGTTTATGATATCTTGTTGCATATGGCAAATTCAAAATAATCGGTATATTTGCCCTCTCGAACATAAACATATAACCATGGGAAATTTCTTTACATCTTTGTTCTCTTCTTCCAAAAGTGAGGATACGGCAGAAGGAAAAGCTAAAAATGATCAGAAAAACTTCGACATATTAAAATATGACGGTATCCGTGCGCAAAAAATCGGCCAGGTGGCCTATGCTATCAAATGCTTTACGGAAGCCTTGAATATACAGGAAGATTTTGAAACAATGAACCATCTGGTATCGGCCTATTCAATGGCAAACCAGACGGAAAAGGCTTTGGATACATTGAACCGTATGGTGGAAATGGAGCCGGAGCATATCCAGACGTTGTTGACAAGGGTCAGCGTGCTCTTTATGCTGGATAAGGAAGCCGAGGTCATTGCCGACTGCCTGCGGGTGATCGAACTGGATGAGTCGAACCATCTAGCCTGGTTCCTGATGGCAAAAGCCAAAAGAACAACCGGCGACCAGTTGGGAGCCATTGCCGACCTGACAAAAGCCATTGCCTTGAAAGATGATTTCACGGATGCTTATCTGCTTCGTGCAGAGTTGTTGCTTGCCATGAAACAGGGACAGGAGGCTTTGCCCGATATCGAGAAAGCGATCTCATTGGCTCCGGAAGAAGAAACAACATATCTGGTAAGAGGTAAAATACACGAATCGCTGGGTGACCTGGATGCCGCCGCCGATGACTACCAGCAGGCGCTCGACCTGAACCCGTTCAATGAAGATGCCAGTATACTGAAAGGTTCGCTGCTGATCACTAAAAACTTGTTAGACGAAGCCATTGTCTTTTTCGATGAGGCCATTGAAATAAAACCGGATTTTGCCAAGGCTTATGCCGAACGCGGACGCGCCAAAAACCTGAAAGGCGATAAAGAAGGTGCTTTCGAAGACCTGAAAAAATCAATCGAACTGAATCCGGAAGGAGAGGAAGCCAAGAAGTTTGAAGGGCAACATGCCAATTTCGAGAATAAAACTTATATGCCTTTCTGATGTTATATAAGGAGTAGATAATGATGGGGATAAACGGTGACAATTTTGCATGATGAAAACTTAATAGAAGGTCTGCGTCTTGGGGACGAACAGGCTTATAAATCGCTTTATAAGCTGCATTACAAGGTGCTTTGTGCTTTTGCATATACCTATGTGAAAGATTATTTTGTTGCCGAAACTTTAGTCAGCGATATTATATTCAATATTTGGGAGAAACGTGATTCGTTGATTATAAATCAATCATTGAGAGCCTATCTCATGAAAGCTGTGAAAAATAGCAGCATCAATTATCTTGACCATTTGGAGCGGCAAAACGATCTGAGACAATCCGTTTCCCAACAAATGGAAAAAAGGGAAGAATCTTTCCATGAGCAGGATTATTATCCGATGTCTTCTTTGCTGGAAAAAGAACTGGAGGGAAAGATTATGCAGTCTGTCAGTTCCCTCCCTGAGTTTACACGTGAGATTTTCGAGATGAGCCGTCATGATGGATTGAAGTATGAAGAGATTGCCGCCCGTAAAAATATCACGATTGATATAGTGAAATATCATATACGTTTATCCCTGAATCAGTTGCGTCATGATTTACGGGACTACCTGCCGTTCTGGCTGACTTTGTTCCTTTTTATGTAAAAAAAAGATCATTTTTTTTCACCCGTTTTCTTTTTTCGTTTGTCATATCTATAGAAGAGGAACATTATGGATATACGAATTACAGATCGGGGATATTGGGATGATTTGATAATTGACCGACTTTCGGGAAATTTATCAGCAGATGACCGGGCGCGTCTGGAAAGATGGTTGGACGAATCGGAGGAACATCGGCAATATTATAGCCAAATGAAAGAACTTTGGGATTCTTCTGAAGTTGCAAATCCGCATTTTCTTTTTGATGATGAGAAAGCCTACATACTTTTCAGCAAAAGGTGTGCCTCTTTTGCCGGGATCCCGCGTAAACGGTTGAGTGTCCCGTGGTGGAAAAGAGGGGTGGCAGTGGCGGCAGTGCTGATCCCTTTTGTGTTCCTGAGTTATTTTACCGTCCTTTATTTTCAATCACGTTCCATTGAGGAACGTGCTCCTCTGATCTCAGAAATAAAGAGTCCGAAAGGTTCACGAACACAGGTTTACCTGGCCGACGGTTCGCTTGTCTGGCTGAATTCCGGGAGTACGATCAGTTATGCGGATGATTTCGGTAAGAACAGCCGTACGTTGAAGCTATCCGGTGAAGCTTATCTGGAAGTTGCAAGAAACGAGGAGATACCTTTTGTTGTTGAGGCAGGCGGTCTTGAAGTGAAAGTCTTGGGGACAAAATTTAATGTGAGTGCCTATGCCGGAGATGAAGATGTAAAAGTCTTTCTTTTGAACGGGTCGGTCCGTTTATCAGGGAATGAAGAGTTGGCTCCGGTGACGCTTAAACCGCAGGAGATGGCAGTTTATAATACGTTGGTCAATCGGGTGAAAGTGTTTGAAGACGATGCCTCCTTTGCATTGAACTGGATGAATAACAAATTGGTGTTCCGAGGCGAAACAATGAAACAAATTGCACAAACCCTCCAGCGTTATTATGATGTGAAGATTGAAATTCATAATCCTTCAGTGAGTGAGCGGCGATTCGCCGGTGACTTCAAGCTGGATGATCCGATAGAAAAGATATTTAAAGTAATGGCCGCTAATGAAAAATTCAGATACCGGATCAAAGGAGGTATAGTAGATATTTATTAAGAGAGTGAATAAAAAACTATAGTGTTAACATTTAATTTAAAATGCCTATGAATAAAAACTGAGTTAACCTGAGACAAATTGAGGAATGCGCTAACATTCCTCAATTCTGTTGCTAAAAAAGTAGAAAATCATTTCAGACTAGATTATTAACTATTTAACAACTAACTACAAATGTATCAAAAAGCTTGTAGCATAGGTTCGTTGTGTCGAATTTTATGCATAAAAAAAAGTCTAAATATTATGAAAATATCTGTCTTGCTGTTATTTCTGGGGATATTTTCAGTGTCTGCAAAATCTTACGGACAGGAGACTAATGTTACGTTTAATTTGAGTAATGTCACAGTGAATGAGGTCTTTGATGCGATTCGCGCCCAAACGGATTATTCCTTTTGGTATGACCTGAAAGACGTAGATGTAAATCGTGTTGTCTCAGTGGAAGCCGAAAATAAGTCGGTTAAACACGTGCTGGAAAGTATTTTTAAAGATAAGAATGTGGATATCCAATTGGTTGATAACCACATTGTCCTCAGAGCGAAAAGTTCACAACCGGGCCGTCCGGCAACTGCACAGGCACACCGGGTTACGGGAGTTGTGAAGGATCATATGGGAGACCCTGTTATCGGGGCGAATATTGTTGAGAAAGGAACGACTAATGGAACGATCACCGATATAGACGGACGTTTCTCTATTGAGGTATCTCCTGGTGCAACCTTGATTATTTCTTATATCGGTTATCTGTCAAAAGAAATTCAGGTAAATAACCAAAGAAATATTCAGGTTAATCTGGTGGAAGATACGCAGACATTGGGTGAAGTGGTTGTTGTTGGGTTCGGTTCTCAGAAAAAGGAGAACTTGACGGGAGCTGTTTCGCAGGTGAAAATGACGGAAGTGCTGGGTTCGCGTCCGGTGACGAATGCGATGAGTGCCTTGCAAGGAACTATGCCGGGGTTGCAGATTACCGCCAATAATGATGCGGCAGGTCCGGGTTCGTCCAAGAATTTCAATATCCGTGGTACGACTTCAATTAACGGAGGAGGTCCGTTGGTGCTGATCGATAACGTGCCTGGTGATATCGATATGTTGAATCCGGAAGATATAGAAAGTGTTTCGGTCTTGAAGGATGCTGCTTCTTCTGCTATTTACGGGGCACGTGCCGCTTTTGGTGTAATATTGGTTACAACGAAGAAGGCACAGAAAGGGCAGCGGTTCCAGGTGAATTATAATAATAATTTCGGGTTCCAGTCTTCTATCAACGAACCGGGTATAGCCAATGGTATGCAATGGTTGCAGGCTTATAAAGACGCCCAGTTTGGTTCCGGGAGTTATTTTGCAGGACAGGATATCGATACCTGGATTAAATATCTGGGAGCCTATCAGCAGGATCCCAGCCAGTTTAAAACGTACGGGGATGGTATTTATACGGATCCGGAAACAGGTGTGAACTATTATTTGAATGAAAAGAATGTTTATACGAACATGTTCGATAATTTCGGCTTTTTACAGAACCACAATGCTTCGCTGAGCGGAGGCGGTGAGAAGATTACTTATCGTATGTCGTTGGGATATAATAAAGAACAGGGTATTTTGAAAACAGATAAAGATTCGTATAAACGTGCATCTGCCAGTGCCTATGTCTCCGCTGATATCACTTCCTGGCTTACTCAATCGGCCGATGTCCGTTATGCGCAAAGCACGAAAAATATGCCGATCACGTCATCTTCGTCTACGCTTTATGATATGCGTAAACCGAGCCTTTATCCGGAAGGTTATCTGATTCTGCCTGACGGAGAGGAACTGTTGACGGATACGCCGCAAAACTTGTTGAAGTTGGCTACAGATAACAGGACGATCAGGGATAATACCCGTTTGATGTCGAAAACGGTCGTGAAACCGTTGAGTGGCTTGGAAATGGTTTTTGAGTATACCTTTGATAAAGTGGTACAGAACAACCGCCAGAACCGGGCTATCATGGATTATGCCAATATACAAATGGCTAAAATGCAAACGGCGGCAAACTCTTCTTTACAGGAGATTAATGAAGCAACCGATTACCATGCGATAAATGCTTATGCTACTTACACCCGTACGTTCAACGAGAAGCATAATTTGACGGCAATGGTCGGATTCAATCAGGAACATAGCAAATATACGAAACTGACTGCTTACGCATACGATTTGATAAATGATCAGGTGCCCTCATTCAACACGGCAACCGGCGAGACAAAAACGATTACGGATCAGTATCGTGAATATTCCGTGCGTGGGGCATTCTATCGTTTGAATTACGATTATGAAGGGCGTTATCTGTTTGAGGCGAACGGACGTTATGACGGTTCGTCTAAGTTCCCGAAGAAAAGCCGTTTCGGTTTCTTCCCTTCTTTCTCTGTTGGCTGGAATGTGGCCCGTGAAGCCTTTATGGAGTCGACTGCCGGATGGCTGGGAGAATTAAAGCTGAGAGGCTCGTGGGGGCAGATCGGTAACCAGGCAATCGATCCTTATCAGTTTACACCGGTTATGTCGGCATATCCGGCAAACGAAGTGAACTGGATCGTAAACGGAGATAAACCGGTTACAATAAAAGCACCGGGACTGGTTAGTGATAACTTTACCTGGGAAACAGTGGAAACATTGGACTTTGGTGTGGATATCGCTTTGCTGAATAACCGCTTGCGCGGAACTTTCGACTGGTATCAGCGTGATACAAAGGATATGTTGGCTCCCGGATTGGAACTGCCGGCTTTAGTCGGGGCGTCCGCTCCTTTACAGAATGTGGCGGATTTACGTACGAAAGGATGGGAGTTGAGCCTGAACTGGCGGGATAAGATCGGTAACTGGGGATATAATGTCGGTTTTAATCTGTATGATTCGCGTACGACTGTTACAAAGTATGATAATGAATCGTTTGTCTTGCAGAACAGTAATGGAGAGAATAATTACTATACCGGTTATGAGATCGGAACAATATGGGGATATGTGACAGACGGATATTATACCGTAGATGATTTTGAGGATACGAATACCTGGAAACTAAAAGAGGGGGTTACCTCTATTAATGCTGTAAACCCACGGCCCGGTGACATAAAGTTCAAGAATCTGCGTGATGATGACGATAGTGTGAACCGAATCGATGCTGGCGACGGGACATTGATGAATCCGGGAGATCGTCAGATCATCGGTAACAATAAGATACGTCTCCAGTATGGTATTAATCTGGGTGTTAATTATAAAGGGTTTGACCTGAATGTGTTGTTACAGGGTGTCGGTAAACGTGATGTCTGGATAAGCGATGCCCGCAGATGGTCGTTTGCTTCCGGCCAGTTCGGACAGATTTTCGACGATCAGCTGGATTATTGGAAACCGATCGATCCGGATAATGGCAATTGGAACCCGGTAAATCCGGATGCTGAATATTTCCGCATTTACAACCAGCGTGAAAATTCCGGTTCGAATACACGTGCACAAACGAAATACCTGTTGAACGGGGCCTATCTACGTGTGAAAAACATCACATTCAGTTATACATTCCCGAAAACATGGATGGATGTTATTCATCTGAATGCGTTGAAGGCTTTTGTGAGTTGTGAAAATTTACACACATTCTCCTCTTTGCCTAAAGGGTATGATCCGGAACGTCTTTCCTGGGGATATCCTTTCTATCGCACCGTTTCGTTTGGTATAAATGTCACACTTTAAATTAGCAGGAAAATGAAAAAAATAATATATTCTTTGATGATTATGGCAGGATTGGTTGCCATGCCGGGGTGTAATGATGATTTCATGGAACATTCTCCGAAGGATTCATTGACCGAAGAAACTGTATTTTCAACCTACAGTACGTTCAAGACATATGCGTGGGGATTGTATAATGTATTTACGAATGGTAATATGTTGCGGCGTCCGGGGACGGGAGGTTCCTATGCCAGTGCCGTATCTTATCAGGGAGATATCAATGCGGGTTATCTGATGCGTCGGTTGGGTAGCGGGAACAGTTATGCTTTCCAGACGATAACGGATGCGGCTTCCGGCAACGGATGGAATTTCTCTTTTGTCCGTAATGCCAACCTAATGCTGGATAATATAGATAATTCTTCTATGAGTGATGTCGATAAGGAACATTGGCGCTCTGTCGGTTACTTTTTTCGTGCTTATTATTATATGGAACTGATCGCCCGTTTTGGCGATGTGCCTTGGGTAGAGCATATCCTGGGTGATAGTGATACCGAAGTGGCTTATGGTCCGCGTACTCCGCGTAAAGAAGTGGCGGACAAGGTTCTGGAAAACTTATTATACGCTGAACAACATATAAAACCGGAAGGCGACGGGGATAACACGATCAATGTGCATGTTGTACGTGCATTGATCTCCCGTTTTGCCTTATTTGAAGGAACCTGGCGGAAATATCATGAACTGGGCGATTATGAGAAATATTTTGATGCCTGTATCAAAGCATCCGAAAGTCTGATGGCTGCCTATCCGGCGGTACACAGCAGTTTCGGGGAAATGCTGACCTCTGATCTGGCAGGTGTTCCGGGAGTGATCCTGTATCAGGAGTATGTTCCTAAGATTTTTACAAATTATGTGCTGACACATGTGGAACGGACTTCCACCCATAATGTGGAAATGCCCCAGCACATTGTCGACATGTATCTGTGTGAAGACGGAAAACCGATTTCTACCAGTAGCTCCTATGAATGGGGAAAAACGGATAAAACGATGTATTCAACATTTCGGCATCGTGATTACCGTTTGTTGGAGACAGTCGCACCACCCTATAAAGTTGTTCGTAAAAACAATAACAATTCTTGGGAATATACGGATAATCCGGCTGATAAAGAGTATATGGACTTGATGGGGATTACCACTTATACCGGATATGGAGGTGGAAACGGGGAAGCTGGCAAGCATAAGGTTTTTCCTCTGATGAACTGGTCGGCTTCTGTATTGGAAGGCATCCCTCATTTCTCGACTAATAATTGGGGGCAAGGTTTCATTGTAGCCCGTAGCGGTAATTATGTATACCGTTATTATAATGTATGGGATGATTCTCGTGAAAATCAGGGGACAACCGATGTCCCTTTATTTAAGATTGAAGAAGTCCTGCTGAACTATGCGGAAGCCAAATTCGAGAAGGGAGAGTTTAATCAGGGAGTAGCTGATGCAACCATTAATAAACTGCGGGTAAGGGCAAAGATTGCCAGTATGACGGTCAGCGAGATCAATGACAGCTTCGACCTGGCTCGGGACCCGTCGGTAGCTCCGGTTCTTTGGGAGATTCGTCGTGAACGGATGGTGGAACTGATGGGCGAAGGTTTTGGCTTTTACGACATACGGCGTTGGAAAAAAGCGGAATGGTTTGTAAACAAAGTACAGTACGGACAATGGGCGACTAAAGAGCAGATTGGTAACAGCGGGCAGTTTATTGATTTGAATACAGGTTTTGCCGATGCCTCCGGAAAAACAGAGGGATATGTATATATGTATAATGATCCGGTAAAAACAGGTAAAGGCTGGCTGGAGAAATACTATCTGTATCAGATTCCTACCAATGAAATTGCTCTTAATCCGAATTTGAAGCAGAATCCGGGCTGGAATTAGAAGAAAAAACTTTCAACTCTTTGTTTATTAAAAAAAAGCCTCTATCTTTGCAGCCCGAATTGATATGTAAGATAATAATAAATAAATATATAGAAAGATGAAAAGAACATTCCAACCTTCCAACAGAAAAAGAAAGAACAAGCATGGCTTCCGTTCTAGAATGGCTACTGCTAATGGCCGCAGAGTATTAGCATCTCGTCGTGCTAAAGGAAGAGCTAAATTAACTGTATCTGACGAATATAACGGATAATCCCCGTTAGAAGAAATTAGTATAAGAAAGTAGAGGTTTTTGCTAAAAAGCCTTTACTTTCTTTGTTTTAACGGCTTTGTTTTCTATTTTTGATCCCGCCTACAAAAACAAACAGAGATGAATAACTTTTTTGTTAAACTGATAAAGAATCCGTACGTCTTGAACCTGCTGCTGGCAGTGGTCGTGACGTGTGGCCTGATCTATGGTGCTTTGAAATGGCTGGATCATTATACACGGCATAATGAGGCTGTTGTAGTTCCGGATGTGAAGGGACTGAAGATAGAAGAAGCCGCTGAATTCTTCAAAAATAACAACCTGCGTTATAATGTGATCGACTCGGTATTCTCTAAAGACGTGGAACCGGGAGCCATCGTCGAGCTGTCTCCATTGGCCGGCTCGAAGGTGAAAGAAGGACGTATCGTTTTTATCACCGTGAATGCTTTGACCTCGCAGATGGCAACAATTCCGGAAGTGGAAGACCTGTCATTCCGCCAGGCGTATGCGCTTTTAAAAGCCCGCGGGTTTGAAAATGTGGAGATCGAGTATGTTCCGGGTGACTTCAAGGATCTGGCAGTTTCTGTCGATCTGCGTGGACGGGCGTTGGCAAAAGGTGAGCATGTTCCGCTTACGGCACCGCTGGTGCTGAAGGTGAGCAGCGGTGAGGCCGAGATGCATCCCGACTCTTTGTCGATCGACTCCCTGTCGACGATGCCCATCGAATCATTGGATAGTGAAGAAGAAAACTGGTTTTAGCTATGGATGAATTTTTCGACGAAATGGATGATGAACAGGTTGATGACCTGTTAGAACAGAACGAGGAGGATGTTCCCCGGCTGTATGAACATTTCCGCTTCGTTGCCGATCGCGGACAATCCTTGTTGCGGGTAGATAAATTTCTGGTAGACCGGATGATGGGGGCCACCCGTAACCGGATACAGTTGGCTGCCGATGCCGGTTGTATCATGGCAAACGGCAAGCCGGTAAAAAGCAATTACCGGGTGAAACCGGAGGATGTCGTGACTATTATGATGTCTCGTCCCCGTCGGGATTTAGCAATTATTCCTGAGAATATTCCTATAAAGATTATTTATGAAGACGATGATTTGCTGGTGGTTGATAAACCGGCAGGTCTGGTCGTGCATCCGGGCCATGGCAATTATACCGGTACGTTGGTAAATGCCTTGGCATGGTATTTAAAAGATGATCCTACTTACGATCCGAATGATCCGGCGTTAGGACTGGTTCACCGTATCGACAAAGATACTTCCGGACTACTGGTTGTTGCCAAGAAGCCGGAAGCAAAGGCGCATCTCAGTATGCAGTTTTTCAATAAGACGACTAAACGCGAATATCGTGCCCTGGTATGGGGCATCGTGAAAGACGACGAAGGTCGTATCGAAGGTAATATCGGACGCGACCCGCGCGACCGGATGCAGATGACGGTATTTCCCGAAGGAGATCAGGGAAAGACGGCCGTTACCCATTACTCCGTGTTGGAACGTCTGGGATATGTGACATTGGTGAAATGCCGCCTGGAGACGGGACGTACGCATCAGATCCGTGTGCATATGAAATATATCGGTCATACGCTTTTCAACGATGAACGTTATGGCGGAAATGAAATATTGAAAGGAACGACTTTTACAAGATATAAACAGTTCGTACAGAACTGCTTTGCTATCTGTCCCCGGCAGGCACTCCATGCCAAGACGTTGGGGTTTGTGCATCCTACTACCGGCGAGGAAATGTTTTTTGATTCCGAAATTCCGGCCGATATGACACAACTGATAGAAAAGTGGCGGGTATATGCAAATACTAAAGAGATATAAAAATGAAAAAGAACATTGCTATTGTAGCCGGAGGAGACTCCTCTGAAATTGTTGTTTCATTAAAAAGTGCAGAAGGAATCTACTCTTTTATTGATAAAGACAAATATAATTTATATATTGCCATCGTTAAGAAGGGCGAATGGGCGGTAAAACTTCCTGGAGGGGAACATACACCAATAGACAAAAATGATTTTAGTTTCTGTGAGAATGGCGAAGTAAAGCATTTCGACTTTGCTTACATCACTATTCACGGTACTCCGGGTGAAGACGGACGGTTGCAGGGATATTTCGATTTGATAGGCATGCCTTATTCTTCATGCAGTCAGTTGGTGAGCGCTTTGACCTTTAATAAATTTGTTTGTAATAATTATTTGCGTAGCTTTGGCGTCAGAGTCTCTGATTCCATCCGTTTGTTCAGAGGACAGACAGTTACGGACGAAGAGGCTGTGAGCCGTTTGGGATTGCCGATATTTGTGAAACCCAATGACGGGGGAAGCAGCTTCGGTGTTACAAAGGTGAAGGATGCTTCACAATTACAACCGGCTATAGCTAAGGCTTTTGCCGAAGGGAATGAGGTCATGTTGGAGAGTTTTATTTCCGGAACAGAAGTGACCTGCGGTTGTTATAAGGTAGGTTGTGGTTCGGGTGTGGCCCGGAAAGAAGTGATCTTCCCGCTTACCGAAGTAGTTACAAAGAATGAGTTCTTTGATTTTAACGCCAAGTACAACGGGGAGTCTGACGAGATCACTCCGGCCCGTATTTCTCCTGAACTGACGGAGAAGGTACAACGCGAAGCATCAAAGATTTACGATATACTGGGCGCCAAAGGGCTTATCCGGGTGGATTTTATTATTGAGGCAGACGGTGAACCGAAAATGCTCGAAGTAAATACAACACCGGGTATGACAGCTACCAGCTTTATTCCGCAGCAGGTTCGGGCTGCCGGATTGGATATCAAAGATGTCATGACTGACATTATTGAGAACGAACTGCAAAAGGTAGGTAAATAAAATTAAACGATATGGATACAGAAGTTTCCTATAATTTTGACGACATTCGTCCGCTGAACAACAACGAGGTGAAGGATGCAATCGAGGCATTGGTAACCAACGAAGATTTCGAGCGGGCCTTCCGGTACATCAAACCGGATGTAAACTGGAAAGAGTTTTCCGAAACAATGCGTTCTTTCAAGACGAAAGAAGATTTTAAATCGAAGCTGGCTTATGAGGCAGTGATGCTGGTGGCTAACAAGACGACCTTCTCGCTGACGATCTCCGGACGAAGCCGTCTGCCGAAGGATAAAAAGCCTTGTACGTTTATTTCCAATCATCGGGATATTGTATTGGATGCTTCCTTCCTGAATGTCATGTTGTATGATGTAGGTTATGGTATGACACAGGTAGCCATCGGTGATAATCTGATGATCCGTCCCTGGATAGAAACTTTGGTTCGCCTGAACAACAGTTTTATCGTGAAACGTGGTGTTTCCGTACGTCAGATGCTGGATGTAAGCCGTACATTGTCTGCTTATATCCGTCATACGATCAACGAAACGAAAGAATCGATCTGGATTGCACAGCGTGAAGGCCGTGCCAAGGATTCAAACGACCGTACACAGGGTAGCGTATTGAAAATGCTGAACATGAGTGGTGACAAGGATATCGTATCGAATATCATGGATTTGAATATTTTCCCGGTAGCTATTTCTTACGAGTATGATCCGTGTGACTTCCTGAAAGCGAAAGAGTTCCAGATGAAACGCGATGATCCCAATTATGTGAAAAGTCAGCGTGACGACCTCTTGAGTATGGAAACAGGTATCCTGAACAATAAGGGCCGCGTTCATTTTACATTGACACAGCCTATCAATGATCAGCTAGCTGCTTTGGATAAGGATATGGAAAAGAATGAACTGATCGCTACTATCGCAAACATCATAGACAAGGAAATCTATAAACATTACCGTTTCTATCCTTGTAATTACGTAGCATACGATATGTTGACAGGTACAAAGCGTTTCAGCAGTAACTACGGTTTAAGAGACAAAAAACACTTTGAAGAATATTTGCAGGGACAGTTGGATAAAATTGTATTGCCAAACAAGGATGAAGCCTTCCTGCGTACAAAAATTCTGGAAATGTATACCAACCCATTGAAGAATCACCTGGCAACTCAGGAATAAGATAGAAAGAAATCCATATAAAAATATGAATAGCAAAAGGTGTCCCGGAAAGGATGCCTTTTGTTGTTTATAAGCGAGTTCTGTTTAGGGAACCGTATCCTGTTTTTCTCTATAGGGTATGGTTGAATACCCTATATTCCGCCCCTCGCTACCTTATACCCAGTTGCATGGTGGGCTATAGGGTAAATAGTTGTAAATCAGCTAATATTAAAAGATAGGGACAGAAAAGGACAAAAAGGACACCGCCACATTTTCAGAAAGTAAGGTTTCAAAAAGCGTTGTCCATGCCGCGGGCTCTCTTTTGCCGTCTGCTTCAGCTCAATGTCATTAAGTTAAGAATATAAACTTTCATGAATCAGAGTCACTTGGTCATTACAGGTTCATTTGCCGTCTGCTTCAGCTGACGGTTTAAAAGCTGTTCTCTCTTTTGGCTTCAGCCACATTTCTCTTATAAATCAATAGCTATAATCAGTAAGAAATGGGACTAAAGTCCAATGAATATATATCAATTAACTATCCGTCAGCTGAAGCAGACGGCAAACAAACCTGTAACTAAGCCCATCATTACTATTGCTTTCTTGCTTAACTTAATGACATTGAGCTGAAGCAGACGGCAAAAGAGAGCCTGCGGCATGGCAGCTTTTTGATGTCTCGTTTCTGAAAATGTGGCGGTGTCCTTTTTGTCCTTTTCTGTCCTATTTGCTTAATAGGTATTGATTATCAATGATCTCATTTTCTTTTACCGTGCAACAGGGGGTATGTATTTTTACCTGTTTTCTTTTGCATATTTTGACGGGCTAACTCCAAACTGTTTGATAAATGCAGACCAGAAATAAGATTGCGAACTGAATCCTACTGCATCCGATATCTCATATATCTTCATATTTCCCTGTAGCAATAGTTCGGCTGCTTTCTTTAAACGGCTGATTTTGATCAGTTCATTGGGAGTAAGATCTGATATGGCACGGATTTTACGGTACAGTGTCGGGCGGCTCAGGTGCATCAGGTCGGCGATCATGTTTACATCCAGGTCCGGATTACCAATATGTTCGTTGATAATCTCGTTCAATTTTTCAAGGAAACCTTCGTCTGCTTTGGTGTAAGCCATCGATTTCATGTTGGCGATTGGTGAGTTGAAATAGAACTTACGGATATTGTCCCGGTTTGATAACAGATTTGAAATTTGTGCCATCAGCAAGCTGGTGGAGAACGGTTTGTCTATATAAGCATCTGCTCCGAGTTCCAACCCTTCCAGGCGTGACTGCATGGTATTCTTTGCTGTCAATAAAATGATCGGGATATGGCTGAATTCAATATCCGCTTTTACGTGTTGGAGGAGGGCGAAGCCATCCATTACCGGCATCATGACATCGCTTATAATAAGTTGTACACTCTGTTTTTTCAACCAGTCCAATGCCTCGGAGCCATTACCTGCCACCAATACATTATAGTTCTCATTGACCTCGTCTGCGATGAAAGCACTCATTTCCTTATTGTCTTCAACGATCAGGACGGTCGGACGCCCCTCTTCGCAGGTATAAGTTATTTTAGTAAGGGATGTCTGTGGCTGAGATTCCTCGTCTGTTGTTTTTACTGCTCCGGTTTGTTTTACCGGCAGGGTGATACGGAACATTGTCTGGTTGTTCTGGAAGTCAACCAATTCAAGTATTCCATGATGCATTTCGGCTAGCGAGCGAGCTAAAGGTAATCCCAGACCGGTCCCTGGCTTGTCTTCATTCCCTTTGATACGGTAGAAAGGTTCGAATATTTTATCCCTCATATCGATAGGAACGGGGACCCCGTCGTTGATAAAGTCGATCATGAATGTTTCGTAATCGGAAGATAGATGCAAGCGCACCACGATGCTCTTGGCTGCATACTTAACGGCATTCGAAAACAGGTTGCTCATTATCTTGGTGAGAGCTTCGCGGTCAACAAAAACATATAGCTCCTGTACAGACAGATCCAGATTTAACAGGAGATTATTCTCCGTGGCTATATCCTGAAAGCGTTTGGCGGTCTCGGAAAGGAGTGAAACGACTTCCGTGCGGACAAAGTTTAGACGATAACCTTCGATCTCTGTTTTCCGGAAATCCAGCAACTGGTTGACGAGTGATAACAGGCGGGATACATTTTTATCCATCAGTGTCAGTGAGTTATTCTCTTTCTCTCCGATCTTGTCCGATTTCAGCAGGCGCTCCAGCGGATTCTTGATCAGCGTGAGTGGCGTGCGGATCTCATGTGCGATGTTGATAAAGAAGTCTATCTTTGCCTGGTAAAGTTCTTTCTCTTTCTTGCTTTCAAATATCTGCATGTTGTATGCCATATTCCTTCTTTCTTTCTTTTGCCAGGAAAAGATCAGGTAAATAATCATTACAAGGAAGAAGAAAGCATAAATTACATAGGCTGTAGTGGATGTCCACCAGGGAGGGAGTACCGTGATATGCAGTCGGGTAATATCATCCCCCCAGCTATTGGCAAGATTGGCTGCTTTTACTTCAAATGTATAGCTGCCCGGATGCAGATCGGTGAAGTAAACGATGTTACGTTCTCCGAGTGAAATCCAATCCCTGTCGAGGTTAACCATCCGGTAAGCGTATTGCACCGAACCGGGAGCTATGAAGTTGAGAGCTGAGAAATTGATATTGAAAGACGATTCTTTATGATTTAGTGTAATGCTTTTGACTTCCGATACGGCTGAACTGTTGATAACTTTTCTTCCGTCCGCTCCGTTCTGTATATCCAGGGAACTGATATGTACGTCCATCTTTTCGTCTGCCGGACGTACATCCGTCGGTCTGAAGTGTATAAATCCTTTCACTGTACCAAAATAAAGGGTACCGTCTTCATCTTTGAAAGCTGAGTTATAATTGAACTGCCGGGTAACGAGGCCGTGTGCTTCCGTGTAGGTAGTGATTTCTTCGGTCTGTGTGTTAAGGCGAACCAGCCCGTTTGCGGTGCTGATCCAGATATGATTATTATCATCGGGGAGAATACGGAAAGCAACGTTACTCGGCATACCGTTTTTCACCGTATAATGTAATGATTCGCCGGTTTGAAAGTCATATTTGATCACTCCTTCCACCGTGGCAAACCACATATTGCCGGATTTGTCTTCACAGGCATCGTTTACTGAATTGTGGCGCTGGGTGTTCAGTTTATCATATTGGAGATACATACCGCTATTGCTGATCGTATTGAAATAATAGCTGCGGTTGAACATGCCGAGCCATATCTTTCCGACCCGGTCCTCATACAGGCAGTTGACGGCGAATGGCGGGAATTGGGTAGCATAGACAAAGCGGTCGTTCAGGTAGTCGTAACGGAAAATACCGTCTTCCGTTCCGACCAGTACTTCTCCCTCACGCAGGACCTTGATACATTTGACGGTACTGTTCTTTACCGTTTGTGCATCTTTCAGCAGGTCGTAGTGTTTGATTACTTTCCGGGTCCGTATATCCATCAAGTCGATGCCGTGTATCACATGGCCTATCCACAGGTTATCCCCGGAGGCCGCCAATCCCCGGATATTGGTGTGTGAAAGACTTTTCATGCCGGGGACAGGCTGGTAGTTGGTGAAAGTCCCGGTTTTCTTTTCCAGGCAATTGATGCCGGCGTCTTCTGTCCCTACCCAGATATTCCCGTAGATGTCTGTACAAATGTCGCGTATTACTTCTCCTTTCAGCGAATGCGTTTCGTTCCAGGGATAATATACGTTGAAAGGACGGAAGGGAGAGTAGTAGTTCACTCCGTTCTGGTGGAAGCATATCCAGACTCCGTCTTCGCGGTCTTTAAACAAGGCTGAGACAAAATGGCTGGATAGTGCATAGGGGTCTAACGGGTCCTGCCTGATACGTTTGCAGGTTCCGAGGTCCAGGTCATAGATGAACAGGCCCGAGTCGGTTCCGATCCAGAGTTCTTTCTGGTTTTTTTCAAGGAAACAGTTGATCAGGATAGTCAGTTGATTTTTTTCCTGGATATTCAGGTCCTGATAGGTTTTTGAAAGAACATTGAATATTTTCACGTCATCATGCTCAAATGCCACATAGATGTTGGCAGAAGAAGGAGAGGGGGATAACATGGATAACTTCCGGGAGGTAGTGGCAGGTGAATGGGCAAACAGGTTGTGCGATTCCAGACTGCCGTCTTCCGGGTTCAACAGAGAGATAAAGCCTTCCGAATCACCCAGCCAAAGGGAATTGTCTGCCATGATACAAAAGGAGGTATAGGTCTGTCCGTTATTACCGGCAAAGATATGAAACTGTCCGTCGGATACATTATATTGTATCAGTGTTCCGTCCATGAGCAACCACAGCTGATTGTTTTTATCAAACCGGAATAGGTCGATCCCTTTGTTTTTTGTGAAAGGAACATGCAGAAATGATTCTTTGGCCTCATTGTACTGGTATAGCCCGGAAAGGGTACCCACCCATAAATTCCCGTCACGGTCGCAGTCCAGATGTGTGATCCAGTTGTTGCCGAGCGATTCCGGAACGTCCGGGTCATTCCGGAATACTTTAAATGTATAGCCGTCGAAACGGTTCAGTCCGTCACGCGTCCCGATCCATATATAGCCGCTTTTATCCTGCACGCAACAGGTCACCATATTATCGCTTAACCCGTTTTCCACCTGGTAATGGCGGAAGAGATAGTTGCTTTCTTCTGCAAAAAGCCAGCAGGAACAAGACAGGAAAAGTATAGATAAGATCAACTTCAGATAGCTCATATATAAGTTTGTTGTTTGACACTGCAAGATATGCAAAATTGTATTACCAGTTTTCATTTATTGTATCACGGATTTCAAAAATCGTATCATACCGGGTGAGAACAGCACAGAATGAGATGATTAGAGGAATTAATGCAACCGGAACAAACATACTTTTCTTTTGATAGGGAGTACTTTTGAGCAACGATTGGAAAACACAACAAGAAACCTTTTTATATTACTATCATGAGTACACTACATTTTAATACAGGAATAGGAACAAAGATTCAACTTTGTCTGATGATGTTTTTGCAGTACATGCTGAGTGCTGTCTGGTGGGTGCCGCTGGCGGCTTATTTGTCTCACACGCTCAAGCTGGAAGTGTATCAGGTTTCTTTAGTATTAAGTGCAATGGCTATCGGTGCAATGGCCTCTTCGTTTATCGGAGCAATTGCCGACCGCTATTTTGCCGCAGAGAAGATTTTGGCAGTTTTGAATATTTTAACGGGAGTTTTCCTGCTGCTGGCTGCTCAGCAGCAGGATTTTCCTCCTCTCATGTTCTTTGTTGTAATGGCGATGCTTTGTCACATGCCGACACAGAGTCTGACAAGTACGATTGCGATGAGCCACGCTCCTTCCGAGCAGTTCCCGCGTATACGTATGTTCGGTTCGGTCGGATGGGTAGCTTCGGGGATTTTCAGTCTGGTAGCTATCCATCTGTTGGGGATGGAAGCGTTCGATGATACGAACCTGCCGATGTATTGCGGAGCGGGTGTCTGTTTCATTGCTGCTTTTGCCAACCTGACACTTCCGCATACTCCTCCGTCGGTGGCAAAGAGTACAAAGATATCGGTGATGGATATTACAGGATTCTCCGCTTTTTCTTTGATGAAAGATAAGAATTACCGTGTGTTTATGATTCTTACATTCTTGTCGATCATCCCGTTTACGCTTTACCATGTATACGGTTCCATGATTCTGGCGGACGAACAGGTACGAAATATCACAGTGACGATGAACTTCGGGCAATTGGCAGAGATGTTTTTCCTGATAATTACCACGACTATTCTGGTAAAATCGGGTATTAAGAATACATTGATATTTGGTATGGCTGCTATGCTGGTTCGTTACGGGGCCTTTTTCTTTGGGGCGGAAACAGGGCAGCAATGGTTCTATTATATCGGTATCATTGTGCACGGTTTGATTTTCGGATTATTCTATGTCGGCGGACAGGTCTATACCGATAATGTGGCACCGAAGGAGATGAAGGCACAGGCGCAGGGATTACTTTTCTTCCTGGTCTGGGGAATCGGTTTCCTGATAGGAACTTTGTGGAACGGATGGTTGATCGGTCAGTTCCGTGACGGCGACAAATGTGACTGGCCGGTATTGTTCCTGATCTCTTCGGCTTGCACGGCGGTATTGCTGTTTTTATTCATATTCCTGTTTAAGCCGGTAAGCCTTAAAACAGTCGATAAATAATACGCATTTAATTCTCAAGACTATATATATTTTTTACGCCAAACATGAAAAAGGGGATGACAAAGGTCATCCCTTTTTTATTCTATGGGGGGAGTGTGTTTCTTAACATAGATCTTTCGGTGACATACTGTCACTCAAATTACTATCTTTGGCTCAATGGCTGTATGAAACGCTTACAGTCTGACAAAAACAATTAAATCAGAAATAGTATGAGACCGGAAGATTACATCACCCGTGAGGGGAAGTTTGGTGCACACAACTATCATCCCCTGCCTGTCGTTCTCGAGAAAGGAGAAGGCGTATTTGTGTGGGACGTGGAAGGCAAACGTTATTTTGATTTCCTGTCCGGTTATTCCGCCCTGAGCCAGGGGCATTGTCATCCTAAAATCATCAAAGCATTAACCGAACAGGCGCAGAAGCTGACACTCGTATCGCGTGCATTTTACGCAGATATATTGGGTGAATATATGGAGTTTGCCTGTAAGTTCTTCGGCTACGACAAACTGTTACCGATGAATACCGGAGCAGAAGCGGTCGAGACCGCCCTGAAGCTGGCACGCCGCTGGGGATACCGCATCAAGGGTATCGCTCCCGAAAAAGCAAAGATTATTGTTTGCAGCGAGAACTTCCACGGGCGGACGATTACAATCATCTCGATGAGTACCGACCCGAGTTCCTATGAAGACTTCGGACCATACACGCCGGGTTTTATTAAAGTACAATATAATAATGTAGAAGCATTGGCAGAAGCATTGCAAGATCCCGATGTAGTCAGTCTCCTGTTGGAGCCGATACAGGGAGAGGCAGGCGTAGTTGTTCCCGATGACGGTTATCTCCGCCGGTGCTACGACCTCTGCAAACAACATAATGTCCTGTTCATTGCAGATGAGATACAGACCGGTATCGGTCGTACCGGGAAACTGCTGGCTTGCGATTATGAGAATATTCATCCGGATATCCTGATACTGGGCAAGGCTCTTTCAGGAGGTGTGACTCCTGTTTCCGCTGTACTGGCAAACGATGAGATTATGCTGACGATTGCTCCGGGCGAACATGGTTCCACTTATGGCGGAAACCCGTTGGCTGCTGCCGTCGGTATTGCTGCATTGGAGGTGGTGCGCGATGAATATCTGTCTGAAAATGCTTATGCAATAGGTGAACTTTTCCGTAGTGAAATGGAAAAGATAGACAATCCGATGGTCAAACAAGTTCGTGGTAAAGGATTACTGAATGCCGTAGTCACCGAACCGCATGACGGAAAGGTTGCCTGGGATATTTGCCTCGCACTGAAAGAAAACGGCCTGATAGCCAAGCCGACGCACGACCATATTATCCGCTTCACCCCACCTCTGATTATTACCCGTGAACAGATGATGGAGGCGGTAGGTATTATAAAGGAGACGTTTGCTCGGTTTTGATAATAATCGTAATAAATTATCATATGAAAATAAACGTAATAGGAGTCCCTCTGAACCTGGGTTGTGACCGGGAAGGCGTTGAACGGGCCCCGAATCATCTGCGTGAACGGGGACTGATGCAGGTTATCCGGAAGAATGGGCATCGTGCCTTTGATTTGGGCAACCTCTATGTCCCGCTTGTGTCGGAAGCGGATAAGTTTGCCCGGAGCAAGAGTATGAAATACCTCGATGCGATAGTGGAGGTGAACAATAACCTGGCGGAACTGGTCTATGATACGCTACGCGGAGGAGCTTTCCCGCTGGTTATCGGTGGCGATCATTCACTTGGGCTGGGGAGTGCCTCCGGGGTTGGAAAAAGTTTTGATGATTTCGGTATCATCTGGCTGGATGCACACGGCGATCTCAATACGAATGAAACTTCTCCCAGCGGAAATATCCACGGTATGCCGTTGAGTGCTTTGATGGGCATGGGTAGCGAGGAACTGGTCAATATATACGGACAAGGGAATAAGGTGAATCCGCAGAATGTTTTTCTGGTAGGTACCCGTAGCCTGGATGAAGGAGAGTTGGCATTGATAGACCGGGAACATTTAAGTGTCTACACGATGGAAACGATCCGTCTGAAAGGCATCGGCTTTGTAGCGGAAGATATTAAACGGAAACTGAAGGAAAGGAAAATACGCAACGTCCATTTCAGTATCGATGTGGACAGTATCGACCCCCGCTTTGCTCCGGGAACGGGAACGCGGGTCAGCGAAGGTCTGATCCCCGACGAGTTTAAAGATTTTGTGGAACATATGCTATCTACGAACCTGATAAAGTCGATGGACCTGGTCGAGCTGAATCCCGATCTGGATACAAATGACCTGACAACCAATCTCTGCCTCGATATTATTGATTATATAACCGCCCGGCTCTGACCGCACTGCCGGAAAGAGATAAAAAAAGGTGCCGCATCTGCTAAAAGATGCGGCACCTTTCTTGTTAACCTGGAAACTACTTTCTATCTTGCCTGGAAGCCCCTTTCTAGCCTGCCTCGAAAGGAGGTTCTAGGTAGGCTAGAATTTTTATTCTTCCTGTCCTCCTCCCAAAGCATGGTAGAGGTTGATGACACCTTGTATTTCGTCGAAGCGGTCAGCCGCCTGGGAAAGTTCGGCCTGCAACAATGATTGTTGGGCAGTCAGCACTTCCAGGTAGGTGATATTTCCGTGGTCCATCAGCAACTGCGTGCTTTTTACGGCCTTTTGCAGGGAAACGATTTGCCGGTCAGCCAGTGTGATGCGTCCGCGTGCCGTCTGCCACTGGGTCAGGGCGTTGTTCACTTCGCTACCCGCATTCAGTATGCTTTGCTGGAAAGCCAGTGAGGCTTCTTCCTGCTGCGCTTTCGCAATCTTCAGTTGGGCGATGTTGGCACCTTTGTTGAATAACGGCTGCGTCAGCGAACCGATAGCCTGCAACAACAGACCGCCGGGATTCGCGATGATGCCTCCTCCGCTGTTGGTCCATCCGGCCACACCGCTCAGGTTGATGTTCGGATAGAAAGCGCTCCGTGCCCCGTTCGTTGTATAAAACGCCTGTGCCAGCGAGTATTCAGCCTGCCGTACGTCCGGACGGTTACCCAGGAGGGCGAGCGGAACGCCGGTCGACAATGTTTCGGGAAACTCCTGGCGGTCCAGGTTGCCCCGTTCCACCCGCTGCGGTACTTCTCCGAGTAGGTTGGAAAGGCTGTTCTCCATCTCATTAATCTGTTGGCGCAAGGTCAGGAGGGAGGCTTCTACGCTGAGGCTGTTCGCTTCTGACTGCGAGACGGCGGCTTCGTTTGCCAGGCCTGCCTTTTTCAATGCCTGCATGGCTTGTACATTCTCTTTCCAAAGAGAGGCCGTCCGTTCACTGATGACAAGTTGTTTGTCGAGCAATAATAAAGTGTAGTAGGAGTTGGCTATAGTGGCTATTAGCTGTGTCCGGACGGCCTGTTTGTATGATTTGGTTTGTTCGAGAGCTGCCTGCGCACTTCTTTTGGCGTTTGTCAGTCTCCCGAATATATCTATTTCCCAACTTGCTGAGGCCGCCAGCTGATAACTTTTGGCGGCTTTCGAACCGTCGAAACTGCTGATGGTACCCTGCGGAGTCAGGTTAAGAGCCGGCAGGTAAGCCAGGCGCGACGTCATCAGGGCGGCTTCGGCCTCCTGTACCCGCAGGTGGGCGGTGCGCAGGTCGGTGTTGTTTTCCAACCCTTTCTCAATTAGTGCCTGCAACTGAGGGTCTGTGAAAAGTTCCCGCCAGTCGAGATTGCCGATGCTTGTCGTATCCGTAACCGGCGCCTCCTCCCTGAAGAGGTTGTCAGGGACGGAGGTTTCCGGTTGGTAGGATTTGTAGATGCCGCACCCGCTCAGTAGCGAGAGGGTGACGACAGATAATAGAATGATATTATTTTTCATCTGCTTATTTTTCTTTCTTTTTACTATCGAGATATTCTTTCCGCTCGGCAGTTACTTCTTCTACTTCTTCCTGAATCTGCCAGTCGTGTGTCGGTTCGAACTGTATCGGGCGCACTTTCTCCTGCAAATACTGGAATACAATGAACAGCGAAGGAACGACGAACAGCAGGGCGAGCGTTCCGATCAGCATACCGCCGACAGCACCTGTTCCCAACGAACTGTTACCGTTTGCACCTACACCGGTCGCTACAACTAGCGGGAGCAGACCGAAAATCATCGTCAACGCCGTCATCAGAATCGGACGCAGGCGAACTTTGGCGGCAGACAGCGCGGCCGAAGTCAGACTCATACCGGCTGCACGGCGTTCGGTTGCATATTCGGTCAGCAGGATCGCTGTCTTTGCCAGAAGTCCGATTAGCATAATCAAACCGGTTTGCAGGTAAATATTATTCTCCAACCCCATCATTCTTGCAAACAGGAAGCTCCCCATCAGGCCGAATGGTACTGAAAGGATCACGGCAAACGGGATCAGGAAGCTCTCGTAAAGCGCACTCAGGATCAGGTAGATCATCAGGATACAGATGGCGAAGATCACGGCTGTCGTATTGCTTTCCTGGTTCTCTTCGCGGGTGATACCGGCAAAGTCATAACCGTAGCCTTTCGGCAGGCTGGTTGCCGCTACTTCTTTTACGGCATTGATGGCATCACCGGAACTATATCCCGGCGCCGGCATCGCATTAACCCCGATCGAGTTGTACATATTGAAACGGCTCAGCGATTCGGCGCCGTATACCTTTGTCAGGTTCACGAACTGGCTTAACGGCGCCATTTCGCCGTTTGCCATACGTACGAAAGTATTATCCAGTGAAGACTCATCCAGACGATAATCCGGGGAAGCCTGTATCATCACCTTATACACTTTCGAGAAGCGGTTGAAGTTAGATACATATTGTCCTCCGTAATAACCTGACAGGGTGCTCAGAACGGCATCCGGAGTGATACCGGCACGCTTACATTTAGCTGCATCTACCGTCACTTCCCACTGCGGGTAGTTGATGGAGAAGGTTGAATAAGCGGCTGCAATTTCCGGGCGTTCGCGCAAGGCTCCCAGATATTGTTGTGTCGTATTGAAGAAATCAGTCAGATCGCCTCCTTTTTTATCCTGCATATACATTTCCAGCGCATTACCCATACCGTAACCGGGGATCATACCCGGCGACATGGCGAAGACTGTTGCATCCTTGATGTCGGCAGTCCGTCCGTACACCTGGTTGATAACCGATTGTACATGGTCTTCCTTATCTGTACGTTCATCCCACGGTTTCAGTTTGATGATGAACATACCGAATGAGTTTCCTTGTCCGGATATCAGTCCGTAACCGGATACTTTGTTATATTCCTTGATCTGCGGCAGGTCTTTGATACGGTTCTCGATGTTGGTCATCACGTCGTTGGTCGTAGCCAGTGAGTTGCCGGCAGCTGTTGTAACGTTGACGAACAATACACCCTGGTCTTCGTCCGGCACCAGACTGGTCTTCGTCGTTTTCATCAGGAAGAACAACAGGACAACCGAGCAGGCCAGCATCGACCACATCAGCCATCTGCGTTTGATAAAGAAGAGTACACCCTTCTTGTATTTGGCGATTAGGACGTCGAAAGCAGTATTGAACGCTTTACGGAAACGGGAGGCAAAGTTATTCTTTTGCGAACCGTCCTCATTGATATACGGTTTCAGTATCAGTGCGCATAATGCCGGGCTCAATGTCAATGCATTGATCGCCGAGATACCTACGGCAACCGCCATCGTCAGACCGAACTGTGTATAGAATGTACCTGACGTTCCGCTCATGAACGATACCGGAATGAACACGGCCATAAACACCAGTGAAGAAGAGATAATGGCGGCACTGATCCCGCTCATGGCATCCATACTGGCCATGTACGAAGATTTATACCCGACGTCGAACCGGGCCTGTACCGCCTCGACGACGACGATGGCATCGTCGACCACCGTACCGATCACGAGAACGAGTGCAAACAAAGTAATCAGGTTGATACTGAATCCGGCAATCGACATGAATGCGAATGTACCGATCAGCGACACGATGATACCTACCAGCGGGATCAGGGTCGAACGGATATCCTGCAGGAAAATGTATACCACCAGGATAACCAGTAAGATCGCTTCGATCAATGTCTTTATCACCTCGTGGATGGAAGCGAACAGGAAGTCGTTCGAGCTCATCATCTGTACGATCTCGACACCTTTCGGCAGGTCTTTGCGTGCTTCGTCGAGGAAAGCGTCGATTTGCTGGTTTACCTCGGTCGCGTTGGAACCGGCTGTCTGGAATACCATACAGGAAACGCCGACATGCCCGCTCAGCTCACCCATGTAAGAGTAGTTTTCACGTCCCAGCTCTATTTCTGCTATATCTTTCAGTTTCAGTACTTCACCGTCTTCGGTCGAACGGATCACGATATCCCCGAATTCTTCCGGCTGTATCAGACGGCCTTTGTACTTCATCGTGTATTGGTAGGTCTCCGTAGAGTTCTCACCGAATGCACCGGTAGCCGATTCTATATTCTGTTCGGCCAGAACGGCGGTCACATCCGAAGGGATCAGGTTATATTGAGCCATCACGTCCGGTTTCATCCAGACACGCATACTGTAATCTCCACCCATTACCATCAGTTCGCCGACACCTGAGATTCGGAGGATTTCCGGTTTCAGGTTAATGCTCAGGTAGTTGGCTAGAAAGCCTTCGTCGTATGAGTCGTCCGGGCTATAAATCGAGAAGATCTGCAACATGCTGGTTTGACGCTTAGTTGTAGTGACCCCCACTTGAGTCACTTCTGCGGGTAACTGACCGGTGGCTTTGGACACACGGTTCTGTACGTTTACGGTTGCCATATCCGGATCGGTACCTTGTTTGAAGTATACCATGATGGATACCGTTCCGGCATTGGTTGCCGTAGATGTCATGTAAGTCATGTCTTCAACACCGTTTATGGCCTCTTCCAGCGGGGCGATCACACTCTTTTGAAGTGTTTCGGCACTGGCTCCGAAATAAGTGGTACTTACCATGACGGTAGGCGGTGCGATATCGGGATATTGTTCGACGGGCAGGCTCGTCAATCCGATGATACCCATGAATACTATCACGATAGAGATAACGGCTGATAGTACCGGGCGTTCTATAAAGGTTCTTAATTTCATATTCCTTCTTTCAATTATTGTTTAACCTGAATCGGGGTTCCTTCACGCAACAAACCTACGCCTTCGGCAACAATCACGTCACCCGGCTTCAAGCCATCGTTCACGATATATTCCTGTCCGCCGTTTACACGGGTGACATTCACCTGGGCAGAGGTTGCTTTGCCGTCTACCACCTTATAGACATATACTTTGTCCTGTATCTCGAAAGTCGCCGTCTGCGGAATTACGATACTGCCGGATTTCTCGGTAGACAGGATGATGTTACCGGAGTTGCCGCTGTAAAGTATGCCGTCTTCATTCGGGAATACGGCACGCAGGCTTACGGTTCCCGTACTGCGGTCAATTACACCGCTGATGGTCTCCACTTTTCCTTTTACGGGGTAAACGGATTTATCGTTCAGTTGTAATTCCACTTCCGGCATCATTTCCAGCGCTTTCTGTTTGGAGCCGTACTGGCGGGTAAGTCCCAGTAGTTGGTTTTCCGTCAGGGAGAAGTAGACATACATGTCCGAATTGTCCGAAACCGTAGTCAACGGCTTAGGCAGACTGGCGCTGACCAGTGCTCCGACGCGGTAGGGGAGTGTTCCGACAACTCCATTCGACGGACTTTTCACCTCTGTATAGGACAGGTTATTGCGGGCATTCAGTTCCAGGGCTTTCATCTGTGCCAGTTGGGCCTTGGCACTTAGCCAGGAGTTTTCGGCAGTCTGTAGGTCGAAAGCGGAGACTACATTTTGTGCATGTAATTCTTTTTTGCTGTCTAACGTCAGTTTTGCAGTGCTTAACGCTGCTTCTGCGGCTTCCACATTGGCTTGGGCTGTCTGTAAAGCCGCCTGATAAGGCACCTGGTCGATTACAAACAATAATTGTCCTTTGCGTACAGCCTGCCCTTCTTCCACACATAATTGAGTGATAAAACCTGAAACCTGCGGATAGATGTCGATGTCCTGACGTCCGCGGATAGTGGCAGAATAGAGACTGCGCAGGGTTTTGTCGGTTGTAGACACTTTTAGTACTTTGTACTCATTGTTCACCATCATGGCCGGCTGTTCTTTACATGAGCTGGCAACAAGGCATAAGAACCCTACCCCGATGCCACCCAGGCATCTGGTAATTAAATTTTTCTTCATTTCTACGTACTTATTTTATTTATAATCCCGGCAGCCGGATTGTTCCAAAATAAAAAACATCAATAGGGTGATATTCAAGTGAGAATAGTTTGTTACTCTTTGATATTTACTGCCTTAACTAATAACCGGTGCAAATGTCCGACTTTTTCTCAAATGAAGTGTGGTTGAAAATTGAATATTGTTGTTCCAAAATTGAACAGGGAATATCACACGAAACCATTTTGCTGACGTCAGCAAAATGGTCGGGATTGCTTTCAGATATATTTTTTATCTTTGCCGTTCATAGAAAATTATTCATGGAACAATCCGTTTTGCAGTTAACTATTGAGGACTTGCTTTCTTTTGGTATGAATTCCAAGTCCTATCAGGATAAATTGATTATTGTCGAATTTAGTGGCGGCGACCATAAGAATCCGGGATTCAAGGAAGGGGCTTCCATCCGGTTGGATGCATTTTCTATTTTTCTGGTCCGGCAGGGAGAGATTGATATTACGATAGATGATTTTACCTATCATTTGTCGGATAACCTGCTGTTGGATATTATGGATATGCATTCGGTAAAGGATTTCCGTATTTCTCCTGATTTCAGGGGATACCACCTGATTATCGAGCGAAATTTGTTTTCGGAGATTATGCTGAACAGTCGCCGTATGCCCGCTGCCTATATCGCTTCCCGGCATAGCCGCCCGATACAGAAACTGAATGAGGAAGAAGGCGTCTTGCTGGAAAAGTGCCTGCACCGTATCGAACGGAATATCGAACGTACGGAACATGCCTGGCAACGGGATATTATTATGAATGAACTTCGCGGTTTTCTGCTGGAAATGAATAATATCGTTTACCAGGCCAACCGCGGAAATGTCAGTCCGAATCCTCCCAGCCGCGATTTGCTGTTGTTCCTGTTTATCCAGTTGCTGAACAAACATTGCCGGACAGAACATTCCGTCTCTTTTTATGCCGGCGAGTTATGTATTACTCCCGAATATCTTTCACGCATTATGAAAAGTTTCAGTGGAAAAACAGTCAACCAATGGATTAGCGAGGCGCTGATACGTGAATCCGAGATTTTGTTACGTAATCCGGACCTTACAATCCAACAGGTTGCAGATATGCTGAACTTTTCCGACCAGTCTTCGTTCGGAAAGTTCTTCAAAAAGCACCGGGATATTTCTCCGTTGGCATTCAAACGGCAATTTGCAAAAGACTAGGAAAGTTTTTTGCCTTTCGAACTTTTGTCTATTGATTATCAAAATGATATTTATGTGTGGGGTGGATGAATTGTACGGGCTGGCGGGAATGTTGGTTTGTTTTTATGAGCCTCTCGTGAGGTTGCTTTTGCTCGTTGTGTCTTGATTATTGTGCTAACTTTAGCAGAATGCTGCATATTGTTTATGAACTATAGCTAATCTGTTATGTTTTCTGTTGCTATGTTGATATATTGCTATTCGCTGTGGATGTTGGTTTTTGGTTGATCTGGAAATAAAAACTGCCTAAAAACATGTAATTTTCTCTTTTAATAGTACTGATAGTTGTATTGCGGATGTCTTAATTAACAAATTTTTTGTCTAAAAAAGGCGCAATTTCTACTACAACAAAATTTTATCTCGTTTTAAACGAAGTTCGAATTTGTTTAAAACAAAATTTAATTCGTTTAAAACGAGATAAAAAGTAGCTATTAGATAATCTATATGTTAATAAATGTGTAATGGGCTTTTTCTGGAATGACTAAATGGAAAATAAGTCTGTTTTCATTTAGGGCTGTTGTCTGCCATAATGTTTGTATATGTCTTATTCTATTGTCGTTTTGTTTTTTATATAAACGGGTTATAATTATAGAAAACGACTTTATTTTCTTTCAGTGATTTTTTGACATCGATCAATCGCTGGTTACTGCTGCCTCGGAACAGGAGGCTTTCGTCATGGAGGGCTTGTTTGAATTTGCCGTCTACCAGAACGTCTACATATTGAAGCAGTGCTGCCTGTTTCGGGTTTTCCAGCAGTCTCTCAAATGTATATCCGGTGTAACACCAGATGTTTTTCCGGCTTTTTTCTTTGATGGCTCGTGCCAGCTTGGTGAATTCTTCCGGCTGAAACATCGGGTCGCCCCCGCTGAAAGTTACGTCTGCAAAATCGTCTGCGAGAACCTTTTCCAGTATCTCTTCAGTAGGAACAGGTCGGCCCTTATTGATATCCCACGATTCAGGGTTATGGCAACCCGGACACTGGTTTGGGCAGCCGGCAGCGTAGATAGCGGTCCGGAATCCCGGACCGTCTACAGTCGTATCTTCTATAATATCAATAATCGATAACATCGTATTTTTCTAATTATGAATAATTCTGTCATTCAACTCCGCTAACTTGGCATTGTTCCAGCGGTCGGTTGTACCTACCAGATAGCCGGTGATGCGTTGTAGCTTGTCCAGATGTTTGCTGCCGCATTTGGGGCATTCGTCCAGATGGTTTGCTGCGTTTTCGTAGCCACAATCCAGACAGCGGTTGCGGTTATGGTTTACCGAGCCGTAGCCGATATTGTATTTATCCATCATGTCGACCACCTTCATGATCACTTCCGGGTTGTGGGTGGCGTCGCCGTCTATTTCCACATAGAAGATATGGCCGCCGCCTGTCAGTGCGTGGTAAGGGGCTTCTACTTCTGCTTTATGGCGGGCGCTACATTTGTAATATACCGGGACATGGTTGGAATTCGTGTAATAATCGCGGTCGGTAATACCGGGTAATGGTCCGAATTTCTTGCGGTCTCTAGCGGTAAACTTACCGGAAAGTCCTTCTGCCGGAGTTGCCAGTACACTGTAATTATGCTGATAACGTTCCGAGAACTGGTTTACACGGTCACGCATATAAGTCACGATCCGTAATCCCAGTTCCTGTGAGGCTGCGTCTTCGCCGTGATGTTTGCCGGTCAGGGCAACCAGGCATTCTGCCAGTCCGATGAATCCGATTCCCAGTGTGCCCTGGTTGATAACCGGGGCAATTGTATCGGTCGGTTTCAATTTCTCGCTGCCCAGCCATAAAGAGGACATCAGTAGCGGGAACTGTTTGGCATAAGCCGTTTTTTGGAATTCCATACGTTCATGAAGTTGAAGGGCCGTGGTTTCCAGCATTTCATCCAGCTTTGCGAAGAAACGGGCAATCCGCTCTTCTTTATTTTCAATGTCCATGCATTCGATTGCCAGACGTACGATGTTGATCGTCGAGAACGACAGGTTGCCGCGTCCGATAGATGTTTTCGGTCCGAAACGGTTTTCGAATACGCGGGTACGGCATCCCATGGTCGCCACTTCGTATTTGTAACGTTCGGGATCGTCGGCTCTCCAGTCTTCATGCTGGTTGAATGTGGCATCCAGGTTCAGGAAGTTCGGGAAGAAGCGGCGGGCAGTCACTTTACAGGCCAGTTCATACAGGTCATAGTTCCGGTCTTCCGGTAGATAACTTACGCCCCGTTTCTTTTTCCATATCTGGATCGGGAAAATGGCGGTTTCACCGTTGCCGACACCCCGGTATGTACTTTTCAGCAATTCACGGATAATGCAGCGGCCTTCGGCAGACGTATCCGTTCCGTAGTTGATGGAGCTGAATACCACCTGGTTACCACCACGTGAATGGATCGTGTTCATGTTGTGGATGAAAGCTTCCATGGACTGATGAACGCGGCTGACGGTTTTATTGATAGCATGCTGTACGAGCCGTTTGTCTCCGGTCAGGCCATCCAGCGGACGGGTTACATAATCGTCTATTTCTTTATTATAAAGGTGTGAATAGTCTACGCCATTCAGATCTTCCAGATTTTTGACTTCTTCGATATAGCTGTTACGCACATAAGGTGCCAGATAAAAATCGAAAGCCGGGATCGCCTGTCCGCCATGCATCTCATTTTGTGCAGTTTCTAAAGAGATACATCCCAGGATACTTGCCGTTTCGATACGTTTGGCGGGGCGCGATTCGCCGTGTCCGGCCGAGAATCCATATTTAAGGATGCGGTCCAGCGGATGCTGTACGCAAGTCAGGCTCTTGGTCGGGTAATAATCTTTATCATGAATATGCAGGTAATTGTTGGCAACCGCCTCTTTTACCTCTTCGCTCAACAGGTAATCGTCAACGAACGGTTTGGTTGTCTCACTGGAAAATTTCATCATCATACCTGCGGGGGTGTCTGCGTTCATATTTGCATTTTCGCGGGTAATGTCGTTCGACTTGATATTGATGATTTCCAGGAACATATCGCGGGTTTTTGCTTTACGGGCAACACTGCGCTGATTGCGGTAGGCAATGTATTTCTGAGCCACATCCTTGCGGCTACTGTTCATTAGTTCCAGTTCGACAGCGTCCTGAATCGCTTCGACTGTCATTTGCGGTTCTCCTTTGAATGAAATATGATCCGTGATCTGGCGGATCAACTGCAAATCTTCTCCATTTTCCGTATGCAGCATCGCTTTACGGATCGCCGTTACTATTTTTTCCTCATTAAATCCGACGATACGTCCATCCCTTTTGATAACTGTCTGAATCATGATAATTGTATTGGTGTATTACTTTTTATTCTCCTGCAAAGGTATACTCAATTGTTATATAGTTTTCTTTTTTGGAAAACTTTTAACGAGTTAAATTATGTCAAATGGTTGATAGTCATGTATGTTATTTGTGAAAATGGAAAACTTTGAAGATTTTGATGATAAAAAGTTTTCCCAAAAAGGCTGCTTGGTGATAATAGGGTATAATGTGAAAGGTATCAATTGTTTATGCAGAAAAACAGAGAAAACAGGGGCGATTCCGGTCAATCGCCCTGTCTGTCGATAGTACGAAATATCTATAATTGCTTATTCGGATTGCTATTTGTCTTTCAGTAATTCGATAAACATGGTTGTCGTCAGTAATATCCCAATGGCAACGCAGACCAGGATAAGTAATAAGTTTACATATTTCGCATTCGGCTTCGAGCCGGTGTGCAGGTTGTTGGCGAAATATTCTTTGAAGAAAAGATATAACGCCGGGACGGAAGCACTGGCCAGCAGGAAATCTTCCGGGATATTGAAGTAATATGTTTTCGACAAGCCGATCAGCGACCAGTGTGTCAGAAACAGGACTATGAACATGTTGATATTCTTAGAGAAGAACAACAGGAGTCCGATGGTGAAAACAACGACCGAACAAGGCATGACCGGCGAAGTCATTTCCGGGAAAGTCAGTCCCCGTGCCATCGATATCAGCGGATAGATAAACGGCATGGCAAACAGGAAGTACGCCAACCAGTCATATTTGCGGGTACGTTCGAAAGTGGTGTATCCTGACAAGGCATCCCACCCCCATAGTATCGCCATGATCGCCCAGAATAAGGCCATCACTTCGTTGTAGCTGCGCTCGGCACAGTAGATGTAGTAGTAGATGACCGATATCCACAGATAGACGGCAATCAGATAGATTTTCATTCCGTTCTTTACCCACGGCTGAGGGTTGCGGGTCAGCAGGACGGTCAATATTATCCCGATCAGGATAATTCCCAGTTGCCATTCCCAGGTTGCTGCATTGTAGAGTCCTATCGTTTTCCAGAAAATTTCCATAGAGTTATTCGTATGCTGATGATTTTATTTGCGTCGTGTTAATGAAAAAGCCTTACCCGGCAGGAGGAAGATCGGCAGTGTCGCACCGACCGTCAGCATGAAGATCGCGGTGAAGGTAACGAAACCGTTCGACATGAACATTTCAATATATTTCGCTTTCTGTACCGGTTCGTCCATCGTCTGGAGGAACATGATCAGCGAGAAAACCATGTTGTAGGCAAATTTGCCTGGGATCATCGGCAATAAAGCCGGGATATAAAGCACTGTCATCGGGCAGTAAATCCTGCCTCCCAGCCACAAACTACCGAATCCGATCACCAATGCCCCGAACAGGGAGGCGGTGGCGATATCCACCCCGAAGAAAGTCATCAGGCAGAATCGGCAGGCATGGCCTACGGCAGCCAGCAAGGCAATGTAAGGAAACGCCCGCATAGGTGGGTCGGAAATCGCACCGAAACCAATACCTGCAATGGCTGCAAAAAGTCCGTCTAAAAGAATATCCAATACTATCATATCAAATTATTTTTTACCATCATTAATGTGAAAGAAAGCCCGATCGCGATACAGATAATCAGCATCAGTGCATTGACCAGCCGGGCAAAACCGGTCAGTATATACCCTTCGACAATATCGATGACCCCATTGATCAGCGGTACGCCCGGTATCAGGAACAGGACGCTCGTTGCCAGTGCAATGTCCGAGGTCGTGTCGAATATTAACGCTGTAGAGGCACAAAGCGATGCAATAAAGGCCGATACCACGAAGATTATGTAATGATTGAATTTCCGTATCTGCATCTGTTGTTTCAGGAAAAAACCGGTGATAGTCGCAGAAAAGACAATCCCCATCGAAGTAATATCTCCCCCGAACAGGCGGCAGAAAGAGGCATTGGCAAACCCTACCAGTATCAGAACGAAAAGCGGATCAATGTGCGGGCTGGCGATAATCTCCTCATATTTATCTTTTAATTCTTCCAGCGACAAATGTTTGTCATACGTTTCCCAACTCAGAGCGCTCAGTTTGGCGTTCTTCTCGAAACTTATCGGAAGGGCGGGGATATCGATCACCTCGCTGTATGTTTCTTTCGTATCATTGTCGGAGATCGTCAGAATAATATTTTTCTGAAAAATGCTGATTTTAACATCAGCGCCATATGCTTCTCCTATTCGTTTGGAACTCCGGACTACCCGGGATGTGTGTACCCCGCATCCCATCATATGGGCGGAGTACTCTGCGATGAATTTGGCTACGGGTAGCAAAGATTCATTTCTACTCATGTCGTACTTTTTATATATGAACCGGATTCTATTCCGGAATGTTTCTTTTTGCTGGCTGAAAAACGGGCGATAAACCTAAACCGGGGCGCAAAAGTATAAAAAACTTATTTTATATCATTGTTTTGTCTTTTATTTTTGTGGTTTTTCTCGTGGGGCAAAAAAACGCAATGATTTAAATGTAGAAATAATTGAGCTATCAGTTTATAGCGACGGGAGTAACCAATTCCCCTCTTGAGAGGGGGCAGGGGGTGTGTTAAAGCCAGTCAATAAAACAAGCCTTGTTACAGGTTCATTTGCCAAGTGACTCTGATTAGGATGGTTGTATAGGTGGGAATATGACACACCCCCTTCCCCCTCTCAAGAGGGGAGACAGGTACAACCAGTCACTATAAATAGCTCAATTCTGATAAGATCTGAACCAATGACACTATCTTTGTTGGTTGTTATTGCCCAGAGCCTCCCATAATATCCAGCAATTCATTGGTGATGGCCTGCTGGCGGTTTTTGTTGTATTGCAACGTCAGTTCCTGGATCAGGTCGTTGGCGTTGTCGTTGGCTGTCTGCATGGCAAGCATGCGGGCGGCATGCTCGGAAGTGACAGTGTCGAGCAAGGTCGTGTAGATGTTCAGATGGAGCACTTTGGGGAGCAGTAGGGCCAGCAACTGTTCGGCAGACGGCTCCAGAATATAGTTGCTCGAAGCACTTTCCGGGTCTGCTTCCGGTAAGGAAACCGGAAGGAAAACCTTTTCGGTCAGTATCTGCTCCGCCATATTCTTGAAATGATGGTAGAGTAGTTCCACCCGGTCGACCTGGGCAGAGATATACAACTCCATCAGGGCAGTTGCCAGTTGCGAAGCATCCTCGTAGGCCGGTTTGTCGCCGATCGTAAGGAAGCTGTCATTGGTTTGATAACCAGCTTTATGCAATTCGTCCGCCACCTTTTTGCCGATCGGATAAATGCGCACGGTTATACCGTCCGCCTCATACTGGTGGAGACGGACTGTTAACTCTTTCCATATGTTCGCATTGAAAGCGCCACACAACCCGCTGTTGGAGGAAAAAGCGACAATAGCCACCTGTTTGACCTCGCGAACAGCTGCGTAGGGCGAACTCATATCACTTTCAGCCGACAGCGTGCCCCTTAATATGGCGCTCAGCTTACTCTCGTATTCGAGCATATGTTCGACAATCGTCTGCGTATGATGCAGTTTGGCAGAAGACACCATCCTCATGGCGGAGGTGATCTTCTGCGTGTTTCTGATCGACGCAAGACGGATTTTTATCTCTTTCAGTGATGCCATAGTCTAATTTCTGTTATCAACCTGCTTTATATGCCCCGCTGACCTGGTGGGCTGTTTCTTCCAGGATACGGCTGACTTCATCATTTATCACACCCGATTTTAATATATCGAGTACGTCTTTCTGATGATTGGTGATCAGAGTCTGTAAGAACGCATTCTCAAAATCGTGTACCTTATCCAGCGGAACCTCTTTCAGTAAACCTTTGGTGCCGCAATACAGGATAGCGATCTGCTGTTCCACAGGCATCGGGTTATACTGGGGTTGTATCAATAGTTGTGTATTCTTCTGTCCTTTGTCGATCGTGAAGGCGGTTACCGCATCCATATCGCCGCCGAATTTCGTGAACGATTCCAGTTCGCGGAACTGGGCCTGGTCGATTTTCAGCGTACCGGCCACCTTCTTCATCGCTTTCAACTGTGCGTTACCACCCACACGGGATACGGAAATGCCCACGTTGATAGCCGGACGGTTTCCCTGGTTGAACAGGTCTGTTTCCAGAAATATCTGTCCGTCGGTGATGGAAATTACGTTGGTCGGGATATAAGCCGACACGTCACCCGCCTGCGTCTCGATAATCGGCAGGGCAGTGAGCGAACCGCCACCTTTTACCTTATCTTTCATGCTATCGGGCAGGTCGTTCATCTGGCTGGCTACTTCCTGTTGGTTGATGATTTTCGCTGCACGTTCCAACAGGCGTGAATGCAGGTAGAAAATATCACCCGGATACGCCTCGCGGCCCGAAGGACGACGAAGGATCAGGGATACCTCGCGATAAGCGACTGCCTGTTTCGACAAGTCATCATAGACAACCAATGCATGACGTCCGCTGTCGCGGAAATATTCGCCGATGGCAGCTCCGGCAAAAGGAGCGAAATATTGCATGGCAGCCGGGTCGGAAGCAGTGGCACTGACTACGATCGTGTAATCCATCGCCCCTTTTTCCTGTAAAGTGTTTACCAGAGAAGCGACTGTAGAACCTTTCTGTCCGATCGCCACATAGATACAGTAAACCGGATTGCCGGCTTCATAATTACTGCGTTGATTGATGATCGTGTCGATGGCGATCGAGGTTTTACCAGTCTGACGGTCACCGATAATCAATTCACGTTGCCCGCGTCCGATAGGGATCATGGCATCTACGGCTTTGATACCAGTCTGTAAAGGTTCGTTTACCGGCTGGCGGTAAATAACGCCCGGAGCTTTTCGTTCCAGCGGCATCTGGCATTTCTTTCCGACAATCTCGCCTTTACCGTCGATCGGGTTACCCAGCGGATCGATTACACGACCGATCATGTTTTCGCTTACGTTGATGGAAGCGATGCGACGTGTACGTTTCACCGTGTCGCCTTCTTTTACCTGGTCGGTCGGTCCGAGCAATACGGCACCTACGTTATCTTCTTCCAGGTTCATCACGATGGCTTCCATTCCGTTGTCGAATTGCAACAATTCATTGGCTTCGGCATTGTCCAGCCCGTAGATACGTGCAACACCGTCACTGACCTGAAGCACAGTGCCCACCTCTTCCAGATGGATCGTGGTGTTGATACCTTCCAGTTGTTCGCGTAAAATGGCGGAAACTTCACTTACTTTTATCTGGTCTGTCATACGTTTTTCTTTTTTAATTTTTTTCGATTAGCTGATTTCTGATTTCCCGCAGTTGCCGGGCGTAACTGGCATCTATCCGGGTATTACCGATACGGAGCACGAAGCCACCGATCAGTTCCGGCTTGATCACTCCCATGAATTCGATGGTGTTGCCGGTTTCTTCCTTCAGCCGTTTCTTTAAATGTTCCTGTGTCGCTTCATCTACTGGAGCCGGCGTCTTGAACAACACACGGGTGATCTTTTTGTCTTTCCGGTACATATGGATATAAATATATGCCATTAGCGGTAACAAGCTCTCTCTCTTGTGCTGAAGTACCAGGCGGATAAAACGGGTGAACAACTCGCATACTTCCAGGCCGGCGGCGGTAGTCAGCAACTTTACTTTCTCCTCCAGGGGAAAGATGGGGTTGTCGAGCACCACTTTCAGTCCCGGCTCCTGCTCGAAACTGATGGTCAGCATCTTCATGTCATCATATACCCGGTCCTCCTGCCGCTTGTCTTTTGCCAGCGAAAAGAGTGCTTTGACGTACCGGGAAGAGATTGTACCTACGTCCATATCTTATGATTTACTAAACGAAACATTGTCGAGCAGCCCGTTGATGATCTTTTCCTGTTCATCGGTACGGCTGATTTTCTCTTTCATCACTTTCTCTGCAATGGCGACTGACAGGTCGGCGATTTCGGTGCGGACTTCGCGGATGGCTTTGTCCTTTTCTTCCCCTATCCGGCGTGTCGCTTCCTCCAGTTGCAGATGTGCCTCAGCGGATGCCTTTTGCCGGGCTGCGCTGATAATCTGTTCTTTTTCGGCCAGGGCTTGTTTCAGAATCTCATTCTGCTGCTCTCTTGCCTGGGCAAGAATCTTTTCGCTTTCGGCCTGGATGCCGGCAAGTTGTTCGTTTGCCTGGCGGGCCGATTCGAGGGAATGATCGATGTATTCTTTCCGTTGTTCCACGGCTTTGATGATTACCGGGAAACCATATTTGGAAAGAATAACAAAGACGATTCCGAAAGAAAGGATCATCCAGAATAAAAGCCCTGCGTCTGGTGTGAGCAATGACATAGTTTACTTTTATTTATTGGAACAATCCTAAGAAACATACTACGATCGCAAACAGGGCAACACCTTCTACCAAGGCACCCATGATAAGCATGGACGTACGGATGTCACCGGCTGCCGACGGTTGGCGGCTGATACCTTCGACGGCACCTTTACCGATCAATCCGATACCTATACCTGCACCGATAGCAGCTAATCCTGCTCCTACTGTTGCTCCAAGTTTAGCGATGCCTGCACCGGCTGCTGCTTGTAATAAAATTGCTGATAACATAACTCTCAATCTTTAAAATTAGTAATCTTATTATTAATAAATATGTTTGTTCATTCCCGTACTTTGGCCAATCCGATATAGTTGGCCGACAACAGGGTGAATATATAGGCCTGAAGGCATGCCACCAACAGTTCGAGGCAGTTCATAAACACGGTGAACAATACGGATACGATTGTCATCGTGCCGTTTATGGCTGTTCCCATCGAGGCGGTGATGAATATCAGGCAAGTCAACGCCAGAATGATTGTATGTCCGGCCATGATATTGGCAAACAGACGGATCATCAGGGCGAACGGCTTGGTGAGTATGCCGAAAAATTCCACGAAGGGCATGATCGGCAACGGTAACTTCAGGAAGATAGGGGCATTGGGCCAGAATATCTCCTTCCAGTATTCCTTGGTAGCGAACAGGTTCACTGCCAGGAACGTACATAAAGCGAGCACGGCGGTAATGGTGATATTACCGGTGATATTGGCTCCTCCCGGGAAAATCGGAATAATACCGATCAGGTTGTTTATCAGGATGAAGAAGAAGACCGTCAGCAGATAAGAAGAGAAAGGCTTATATTCTTTGCCGATTCCTTCCTTCACTACGCCGTCATGTATGAACATGACCGCCATCTCCATCAACCCGGTAAATCCTCCGGGGGCTTCATACGGATGCTTTTTATACCAACGGGCGGTACGCAGCACGATGAAAAGCAGTAAGCCGCAACTGAGAAGCAGGCCGCATACGTTTTTGGTAAGCGACAAGTCCCAGGGTTTTACTTCTTCGCCTCTGCTGTTTTTCTCTACCACCTTTCCGGCATGTTTCCCTTCCTTGGCGATGTAATAGTTATGATGCACATTACCATGATGCAGGTGTGAGGAGAGGAACAAGTCCCATCCGCGTTCTTCGCTTTTCAGCAGGACGGGCAGCGGTATGGAAATCTCTTTCCCGTTCCACTCCGTGATGTGCCAGGTGTAGGCATCCTTGATGTGTGAGAATACGATATCCTGCACATCTACCTCACCTTGTTTCGCATCCGTGGAGGCGCTTACCGGAAAGCTGATGCAAACCAGTAACAAGAAAGTAAACCAAAACAGGCCGTTATTTTTTATTCTGTTCATCTTTTTCTTTTTTCTCACTAATCATTCTCTTTTTCTCAAACAGATACAATGTATATGTTTCCAGTACAAGATAAATGAAATAGAACAACATCATCGTGAAGCCGAAGGCTTTCAGGTTCTGTCCGACCAAAGCGGCATAAAGCCACAGGAAAACCAGTGCGAGCGTGAATTTGCAAAGGCGGACTACCATATAAGTAACAACTGTGACGTCTCCGTGTTTCCGTTTGACATGATCCAGAAAATAGATCATTAACATACTGCTTAACCAGTAAAACACCGGTATCGACGGATACCACTCAAAATAATGCGAAGGCCAGATGGTGTATAACAAGCCTCCCAGGGAGACGCCGATAACTACATTAATAAAGGTAGTCAAGCCCATTAGCTTCATTCTTAATCTACCGCTCATGATCGTATTTTTTTATTCGATGCATACGGACAGGATATCGTCTTTTATCTCGACGAATCCGCTCTGTATTTTTATTTCTTGTTCTTTCTTTTCATCTGTCTGGTACCGGATAACGCCTTCTTCCAGGGCTGCGATCATCGGAGCGTGATGGGGCAGGACGTCGAACGAGCCTGCCGTACCCGGAAAGGATACATAATCTGTCTCTCCTTTGAATAAAACACCACCAGGGGATATGATTTCCAGTTCCATACGTTTTTAATTTGCTTGTTCTGCCAGTTTCTTTCCTTTTTCAATCACATCTTCAATCGTTCCTACATTCAGGAAGGCCTGTTCAGGGATATCGTCGGTTTCACCGTCCATGATCATATTGAATCCGCGGATGGTGTCTTCGATAGAGACCATTACGCCCGGTACGCCGGTGAATTGTTCCGCCACGGCGAAAGGCTGCGACAGGAAACGTTGTACACGGCGGGCGCGGTTAACCGTCTGGCGGTCCTCGTCCGAAAGTTCCTCCATACCCAGGATAGAGATAATATCCTGCAACTCCTTATTACGCTGGAGTATCTGTTTCACACGCTGTGCCGTTTCGTAATGTTCCTTGCCTACGACCAGCGGGTCGAGGATACGGGATGTCGATTCCAACGGGTCGACTGCCGGATAGATACCCAGTTCGGTAATCTTACGGCTCAGCACGGTGGTAGCATCCAGGTGCGTAAAAGTTGTTGCCGGTGCCGGGTCGGTCAAGTCGTCTGCCGGTACGTAAACAGCCTGCACAGAGGTGATGGAACCTTTTTTCGTAGAGGTGATACGTTCCTGCATGGCTCCCATTTCGGTAGCCAGTGTCGGCTGATAACCTACTGCCGACGGCATACGTCCCAACAGGGCGGAAACTTCGGAACCGGCCTGCGTGAAACGGAAGATATTATCTATAAAGAACAGTATATCGCGAGTCTCGCCTTCCGGAGCCAGGTCGCGGAACGATTCGGCGATGGTCAGTCCCGAGAGGGCGACCGACGAACGTGCTCCCGGCGGTTCGTTCATCTGTCCGAACACCAGTGTCGCCTGCGATTTAGCCAGTTCTTCGTGATCTATCTTCGACAGGTCCCAATGACCGGCTTCCATACTTTCCTTAAATTCTTTACCGTAACGGATTACATTCGACTGTATCATTTCGCGCAGCAGGTCGTTACCTTCACGGGTACGTTCACCCACGCCGGCGAAAACAGAAAAACCGTTATTCTTTTTGGCAATGTTATTGATCAGTTCCATGATAAGAACCGTCTTTCCGACTCCGGCGCCACCGAACAACCCGATTTTACCTCCTTTGGAATAGGGTTCCAGCAGGTCGATCACCTTGATACCGGTGTAGAGCACCTCCTTGCTGGTTGTCAGATCTTCAAACTTCGGCGGCTCACGATGGATAGGGAGAGCTCCTTTTTTATCCAGCATTTTCATCCCGTCGATCGGATCGCCTGTCACGTTCATCAAACGCCCCTTTACCTGATCGCCGACCGGCATGGTAATGGGCGAACCGCATGATACGGCTTCCATTCCTCGTTGCAGTCCGTCTGTCGTATCCATAGCGACTGTACGGACTGTGTTTTCCCCAATGTGTTGCTGAACTTCCACGATCAGTATTTTCCCATTAGGACGGGTTATCTCCATGGCGTCATGAATACGGGGTAGCACTATTTTCTCTTCTTTTTCATTATCGAAGTGAATATCCACGACTGGACCGATAACCTGTGAAACATAACCTTTTGTTTCTCCCATACAATTCTTTTTAAACCTCGTCAATATATTTTTTCAACCGTGCAATATTACGAAAACAACCTGTCGGAAACCCGAACATATTACTTTTTTGGCTTTTTTGCATTTAGTTAAACTTTAAACTAATTTTATAGTCATTCTGAAATGAACCAATTGTTTTGTGATATGGAACAATTTGAGGAAAAATTACGCTGTTTTTTGAAGAATAAGGAGTGGCATTTTGTGTGCGGAGTGGTTTGGGGGATGGTGGTCTGATCTGTTAAATTATATTACCAGGAGTAGTATTTTAAATTATCAGGTATAGTAATTGATATTATTTGTATTTTTGTCACCGGATTATGGTGTAACGGTTTGGCTTCCGCTGACCGTTAGTAAAAGGGAATCCGGTGCAAGTCCGGAACTGTACCCGTAGCTGTAAGTTCTGCAACCCCGGCAAATCTTGTTGCCACTGAGGATTTTAGGATCCTTGGGAAGGCGGCCGATCATGGGAGAACAAGTCAGAAAACCTGCCATTATTCTATATATACAATGCCTCGGGTAAGGTGTTGATGGAACTTGATATATGCGTACATTATTTATTATAGTATTTATATGCCTGACAGGCATATTTCTGTGCGTGCCTGTTCTGCACGCACAGCAGATCGATACGACTGTTTATCACCAGCTGAAAGGTGTTGAGGTCGTGGAAAAGGCGCGTCCTTCCACAACCCGCGAGGCTACACCTTTACAAGTGATGGACCGTTCGGGTATCGAACGGCTCGGCATACAGGATTTATCGGAGGCTGTTAAACGTTTCTCCGGTGCTACCGTGAAAGATTACGGTGGGATAGGAGGACTGAAGACGGTTTCAGTCCGTAGCCTGGGAGCACAACATACGGCTGTCAGCTATGACGGCGTAACGATCACGGATGCCCAGAGCGGGCAGGTGGATATCAGCCGCTTCTCGTTGGATAATGTGGAGATGATCTCACTGTCGATCGGGCAATCGGATGATATTTTCCAGACGGCACGGATGTATGCGTCGGCAGGGGCGTTGAGTGTGAAGACACGTAAGCCTGTATTCGATGGAAAACCGATGAATCTTCAGGCGAAAGCGAAAGGTGGTTCTTTTGGCTTGTTCAACCCGATGCTTCGTTATGAACAGAAGATAAGTAACCGCTTTTCCGCTTCTTTACATGCCGACTGGCTAAGTGCAAAAGGGGAATACCCTTTTACTTTGGTAAACGGAGATGTTGTAACGGAAGAAAAAAGGAAGAACAGCGATATCCAGGCACTTCGCCTGGAAGGTAATCTGTATGGCGACCTGGGTAAGGCGGGAGCATTGACCGGTAAGGTCTATTATTACGATTCCGAACGCGGACTCCCCGGTTCGGTGATATTATATAGCAACAGTAACCGGGAACGCTTGTGGAACAATAATTTCTTTACTCAGTTGCAGTATTCCAACAAATTAACGGACAATTTATCTTTACAGGCACATGCCAAGTATAATTACTCTTTCAGCAAATACCGTGATGTAAGTAATAAATACTCAGGAGGTAAGCAAGAGGATTTGAATACCCAGGAAGAGTATTACGGTTCGGTAGGCGTACTTTATTCACCCTGGAAGAACTTCTCAACCTCTCTTACGACTGATTTAGCCCATAATATGCTGGATAATAATTTTATGAATGCCCCGCAACCCAAGCGTTTGACTTCACTGTCGGTATTATCCGCCCAATATAAGAACTCGATGTTTACAGCAACAGCCAGTTTGCTGGGCACTTATATGACCGACAAAGTAAAGGCGGGCGATAAACCGGCCGACCGCAAACGTTTGTCTCCTGCGGTTAGCGTATCGTTGAGGCCTTTTCCCGATAATGCCTTTCGTGTACGTGCCTCTTACAAAGATATTTTCCGTGTTCCGACTTTCACCGATCTGTATTATCTCCGTATGGGGAATACGAACCTGCAACCGGAAAAGGCTACACAATATAATCTGGGGCTGACCTGGAGCGGGGAAGCTGGGAATCTCTTTCGTTATCTGAGTTTTTCGGCCGATGGTTATTATAATAAGGTGAAGGACAAGATTGTTGCTATTCCGACGATGTATATATGGAAGATGATGAATATGGGAGAAGTCGATATCAAAGGTCTGGATGTGAATTTCTCATCTGAAACCTCTCTGCCGGCAAAGATGACCTTACTCCTCTCTGCCACATATAGTTTTCAGAAAGCAATCGATATAACTGATCCCGACGCAAAAAATTACAAAGATCAGATACCTTATACTCCGAAACATTCGGGAAATGCGTCGCTAACCTTGGAGAATCCGTGGGTCAACGTCTCTTATAGCTTGACTGCGGCGGGTGATAGGTATGCTTTGCCTCAAAACATAGAAAGCAACCTTATTGCCGGATATGTAGAACAGGGAATATCCCTTAACCGTGAGTTTGCGGTAAAAAAATGTAAGTTGCGTTTGCAGGGAGAAGTGATTAACCTGGGTGACAAAACATATGATATTATTCAATACTATCCAATGCCGGGACGTTCCTGGCGTTTGAGTGTGAGTATAGTTTATTAATGATAAATAAATAAGTGATGAAAAAGAAAAATTTGCTGTATGTATCTGCACTTTGTGCTTGTATGTCTTTCTCCTTTATGGGTTGTAGTGATGATGATGATAAACAGGAAATCCCATCTCTTCCGGAACAGATCTCTTTGAATGGAGTCTATGTGTTGAATAGTGGAAAACAGGAAAGTAACAACTCCTCGTTGTCATTTTATGATTTCGAGACCAAAAAGGTAGAAGCGGATATCTTTAAGAAAGTCAATGGACGCGGATTGGGAGATACAGCCAACGATATCCTGGTTTATGGCTCAAAGGCTTATATAGCTGTCACTAATTCTAATACAATAGAGGTGATAGACTTACAAGGAAAGTCTTTGAAACAAATTGTTTCCGATGGCGATCCGTTACAGCCGCGTTTCTTTTCTTGTTATAATGGAAAAGTGTATGTATCATTGTATGGTGGTTATGTAGCTCGTTTGGATACAACTTCGCTCACAATTGAAAGTAAGGTGAAAGTAGGACGTAATCCGGAACAGATGGCTATAGCTAATAACAAATTGTATGTAGCAAACTCTGGTGGTGCGGATTTTAACACCGCTGTGGGATATGATAAAACTGTCTCTGTCGTTGACCTTCCTACTTTTAAAGAAAAGACTAAAATAGAAGTTGTCACTAATCCGGTGAATTTGCTGGCTGATAGTCAGGGTGACGTTTATTTGGTTTCTATGGGTAACTACGGGGATATACCTAATACATTTCAGAGAATTGATTCTAAAACAGATGAAGTGACAACAATTACGGAAACGAATGCAACGGAATTTGCAGCTGTAGGCGATAAACTTTACATCATTTATTCACAGTATGATGCTAACTGGAATCAGACTATTTCTTATCTCTGTTATGATGCAATAAACGAAAAGGTAATCAGCACTGACTTTATTACGGATGGAACGGATATTAAAAAGCCTTATAAAATAGGTGCTGATACCCCGTCAAACTATGTTTTTGTGACTGAGTCTAATTATTCTACAAATGGAGATGTGTACACATTTAATCCAGCCGGTAAGTTACAGTTTAAATTTGAAGCAGGTCTGAATCCTATAAAAGTGATTTCGGCTGGTAATAAATAAGATGAAGTTTTTTATATCCACCCTCTTTCTACTTTGCTTCACACTCAGTTGTAGTGTGAAGCAGAGTTCTTCTGAAGATCAGTCGTTTTCTTCTGATACTATCCGTTATGCCCGTGGTTTCACCATACAGCACTTCACTGACTATACATCGGTAGAGGTCCGCGACCCTTGGGACAGCACCCGCATCCTGCAACGTTATCTGTTGGTGGATCGCGGTGCGTTGATGCCCGGTGATTTGCCTAAGGGGACAGTTGTACGGACACCGGTGAAGAATATCGTGGTTTATACCTCCGTTCATGCGGCTATTATCGACCAGTTGGGGGAAGCGGATAAGGTGATCGGCGTGTGTGAACCCCGGTATATGGATACACCTTCCATTCAAGAGGGTTTGCGTGCCGGAAAGATTGCCGATCTGGGAGAGGCGACGGCGCCGAATATCGAAAAGATTATAGATATAGGGGCAGAGATCATTATAGCTTCTCCTTTTCAGAATGCAGGATACGGACCTGCCGAGAAACTGGGTATTCCTATCATTGAGGCTGCCGATTACATGGAGTCGTTGCCGTTGGGACGGACTGAATGGATACGTTTCTATGGCTTGTTATTCGGTAAGGAAGCGATGGCGGATTCAATCTTCCGGAAAACGGAAGACCGATATCTGGATCTGAAAGAGCTGGCAAAGACAGTCTCTAACCGTCCGACAGTCATCTCCGAAAAGAAATTCGGTTCTTCCTGGTATATGCCGGCGGGCGATAGCTATGTCGCCCATCTCTACAACGATGCCGGAGCCGATTATATCTTCAAAGACCTTCCCGGAGCGGGCAGTACCCCTTTGGCTTTTGAAACCGTACTCGACAAGGCGATCCATGCCGATATGTGGCTGATCAAATATAATCAGACAAACGACATGACTTACAAAGACCTTCGTACCGAGTATACGCCCTATGAAAACTTTGATGCCTTTAAGAACCGCCGGATTTATACCTGTAATACGGGAATAGTACCCTATTACGAGGAATTTCCGATACATCCCGATTACCTCCTGAAAGACCTTGTATGGGTATTCCATCCGGAGTTATTGCCGGGTTATACGCCCCGGTATTATCGGAAGATGGAGTAATCCTACTAATTATTAAGACTAAGCTATGGACTAACTAATTCAAAGGTTACGACTCAGTATTTTCAGGGTGTACACCGTAGTTGATTATGGTGTACAGGATAACCAGCCAAGGTGTACAGGGTAATCCACTACCCTGTACACCCTGATAGTAGTGGGTAAGGACTTTCGTTCTAGTGAGTAAGGAGTTTCGACTTAATAAGTGGTAGCCTTCCTTTTAGTTGGAGGGTGGGTAGGGGATAATAAAACAAAATCCCCGGCTCAGAGATTGAGGCCGGGGATTTTCTGTAGTTTGGCATTTGAATTATAGGGAGTTGTTATTTTGGTCCGTTATGCATAACCGTTCAGCATTCCGTAGAAATACATCGGTTTCAGCATGTAAACTTTCAGTAACCAGGCCGCCCATTGTTCCTTGGATGTGTCCAGCATGCTGAACGGGAACGAGTGAACCGGCTTTTTATCATAGTCGAACTCGCACAACAGTACGTGTCCATAGTCTGTTACGATCGGGCAGGCAGCATATCCGTTGTATTTCTCAACAGGTTCTTTGCCTTCCATCAACGAGATCAGGTTTTTGGCAGCGATCGGCACTTGCATGCGTACTGCCGCAGATGTTTTACTGGTCGGTATCCCGGCAACATCTCCCAGGGAGACGATGTTCGGATAAGTTTTGTGAACCAGTGTCGCTTTATCAACCATCACCCAGGCATCGGCAGCCAGTTTGCCTTCCGTCCATCCCAGACCGGCCTCGCGAACGAAATCGGGAGCCGACATAGGCGGAGTGAAATGAAGGAAATCGTAATCTTCCACGAATGGAGTATATACTTTCTCTTCTCCGACTGTTTCAACCTTTTCAAAATGTACCTGTTTGGCTGCCGTATCGACACCTTTCACGCGAACATTGAGATTGATGGGAATATTACGTTCCTTGTAAATCTCCAGCAGGCGGGGCGTGTAAAACGGAATATCGTACAGCTCTTTCGCAGCCGTGAAGTAATCCAGTTTCAAATTGTCCCGTGTGCCTTGTTTGCGGCTGTAATCTTCTGTCAGCAAACAAATCTTTTTCGGTGCTCCGCCACATTTATGCTTTGTGTATGTATCTGTGTAGATACCACGGCCGCCTGTCTTTGCGAATTCCTGAAGCGCTTTCCAGGTTTTTTGTGCACCTTCGTAATCATATATACAGTGAGCATTTCCTGCTCCTAATGTATCGTGTGTAATCCCTTCCACCTTTTCCCAGTTAATCTGTATGCCTGGTGTCAGGACCAAAAAGTCATAAGCGACTTTTCCATTGTTGTTCGTTGTTACCAGGTTCATGACCGGGTCAACGGCGGCAACAGAATCTTTAATCCATTTTACGCCGTCGGGAATGCAATCTTCCTGCTTCTTCCATACTTCGTCCGGTTTATAAACACCGGAGGCGATCAATGTAAAGCCGGGTTGGTAGAACTGTCGGTCGCTGGGGTCTATCAATGTAATGTCCGGGCTATCCAACCAGTGCATCAAACGTGCAGCCATACTAATTCCGGCAGCCCCTCCACCGATTATCAGGATTTTCCCTTTTGCATTGCTAGAGAATGCATGAGCTTTTTGTGTACCCACAGCAGTTATAACTCCTGCTGCTGTTAATATTTTGAGGAAATGGCGGCGACTGATACCCTGCCTTTCCAACTCTTCCAGTTGTTCTTCCAAATCGTGCTTCATCATGTCTATAGAAATTAAGATTCAATTGCACTGGCAAAGGAAACACATTTAGAAACATAACGATTAAAAAGTACTACTACACTACTTGCGCAAATGTTTTGTGTGAGAGGAAATACTACATCAAGCCTTTCTCATGTCTACTACAGTAGCGGGTAATTGATTGTATAATAGCAGTTTGGTGAAATACTGATTCTAAAAAATACTTTTTAGAAATTCATGAGGAAATCAATGAGATTCGTATCGCTGTCGAGTGACAGGCGCTTTCTTAACCGGTACCGTCGTAATTCTATCGCACGGACTGATACGTTTAACAATGATGCGATTTCTTTGGTGGAAAGATTCATGCGGAGTAGGCAACAGATACGTAAGTCGCCGGTGGTAATGTCGGAGTATTGTTGGCGTAACCGGTCAATGAAATTCTGATGGGCGCTGTTGAAATGCGTCTCAAACAACAACCAGTCCGCCTGGTCGTTCAACGATTCTTCCATCAGGTTTTTCATCCGGGTGTACAGTTTGTTCGGATACCGGTCGCCCAATGTCTCTTTCTGTTGCTCCAGTTCGTCAAGCAGTTTCTGTACCGCCTGGTTTCTTTTTACCAGGGCAGAGGTTTGCAGGGTCAGTTCGTTATTCTTGTTTTGCAGCTCGGCTTCCAGCATCCGGCTTTTCATCTGCTGGATTTTCTGTTCTTCCGCCTGCCTTTTTGCATCCAGCTTGCTCTTTTCTTCCCGTTGCAGGTTTTTCAGATGGTAGCTGAGTGTGTATTTGCCTATTACGGCGATGGCGATGATATAGATCAGCCACGCCCATATCGTGTTGTACCAGGCCGGGCGGACGGTGATCGGAATGGCGATTTCAAGGTACGGCCCTTTTACTACATATTTGCGGATCTTGAGTACGTATTTTCCTTCCGGAAGTTGCAGGAAAGAGATCTCCCCGCCTTTTTGCCAGGGCGACCAGTTTGAAGAAACACCCTCTATCATATAACTGATCTGATGGTTCGGGGTAAAGATCGTGCTTCCTACATAGACGGAAAGTTCCTGAAAATTATGGGGGAGAGTGATCTTTTCCGAATTGACCGGCAAGTTGTGTACGCCATCTTTGTCGATATACTTTATTTCGGATATTTGCAGGGGCGTGGCAGGGCCGAGGCTTCCCTCTATCAGGTCGCGTATATTGACCAGCAAGGCTCCCTGCATGGCCGAGATCAGGTGAAGCGTGTCATTCAAAGGATATATCCTTCGGTCTCTGCTCACCATATTCATATTGTAGTTATTGAGCAGAATGCGGCATTTCAGTGTCCCTTTCCCGTTATCGTTATGGAACAGGCCGGCTTCGTTTTTGGCACAAAGCCAATAGGTGTTATCGCCGATAGGATAGATCTGTTCCGCATGGGCAAACTCTCCCAATGATTCGGTGTCGTAGAATACATTGCTGACACGGAGCGAGTCGTACACACTGTTCTGTGGCAGGAGGTGGAATATCTCTTTCTTTATATCGACCGGTTCAAAATGATCACCGGCGTCTAATGTCCTTTTGAAATATCCGATATTCGTCTGGATATATAATGTGTCGTTGAAGAGCGTAGCATTTTTCAGTTTTCCTATCTGGCTTCGCTTCCCCAGCAAAGTGATCGAGGGGTCGAATGTTATCTGTGAGATGCCGTTGTCGAAAGCCAGCCATATCTGTTGCGCATCCTGGATGCAGATGGCGCGCACGATATTGTCGGGTAATGACTGGTCGTGGGTTGACAGATGGCGCAGGATAGTCCCTTCCGGGTTTGTTATATATAATCCGTTGTTGGTGGTACCGATAAAATACAGGTCGTTTATAGTCGTAAAGACAGAGGGTTGTGCATGCAGTATCTCATCGGGCAGGATGAACGGAATGGGAGCGGGCGGTTCTTTAAACTTGACTTCTGCCGGTATCGTGGAGAGCTTATGGTAACGCATAACACCTAAATGGTCGAGGGTCCATCCTCCGAAAGAACCTTCACTGATGGTATAGATCGTGTCGTTGAGGAATGTTACGCCGTTTATAACTGATTTATCGGGTGTTTCATAAAGCTTCCAGGTGTTTCCGTCAAATGTGAGCAGTCCGGAATTATTGGCTACATAGAGCACGCCGTCGGAGGCTACCGACAGTCCCCAGTTCTGACAACTGGCTTTATAATCATCTACCGAGAAGTTTTTTACGAATAAATTAGGGACGACTACCGATGCATGCGCGACCATGAATGTCACCATGAATGTCAGGAATAATAACGGTAGTCTGTACATGGGCATGATTTAAAATTAAACAGGTAGAGACAAGGTAATACCCTGTCTCTACGTATTATGGTCACAAATATAATAAAAATATTTGCTTATTTGTAATCTTGCCAGTCTTTGATCTGGATATCTTTTACATCCATCGTGCAGAATGCTTCGATAAATGCGCTAGCCAGACGAGCGTTGGTGATCAATGGAATGTTATGATCGATCGCAGCACGACGGATCTTGTAACCGTTGGTCAGCTCGCGTTTGCTATGATCTTTCGGGATGTTTACAACCAATTCGAATACGTGGTTGCTGAACATATCCATGATATTCAGGTCGCCCTGTTCATCCGGCCAGCATACGGCAGTCGCTTCGATTCCGTTCTCATTCAGGAACTTGGCGGTTCCGGCAGTACCATAGATCTTGTATCCCTTTGTGCTCAGCAGGCGGCAGGGTTCCAGCAAATCTACTTTGCTCTTGGCTGCTCCCGAAGAAACCAGGATATTCTTTTTAGGAATGTTGTTGCCAACAGCGATCATGGCAGACAGCAATGCTTCGTTGAAGTCGTCGCCGATACAACCTACTTCACCGGTCGAGCTCATATCCACACCCAGTACCGGGTCGGCTTTATGCAGACGGGCGAATGAGAACTGAGATGCTTTTACACCGATCCAGTCGATATCGAAAGCGCTCTTGTCCGGTTTGGTATAAGGAGCATCCAGCATGATGCGTGTAGCCGTTTCGATGAAGTTGCGTTTCAGCACTTTGGATACGAACGGGAAGCTACGTGATGCACGCAGGTTACATTCGATTACCTTCACGTCGTTGTTCTTAGCCAGGAACTGGATATTGAACGGACCGCTGATGTTCAGCTCTTTGGCGATCATTTTGCTCACCTTCTTGATGCGGCGTGCTGTTTCGAAATAGATTTTCTGGGCCGGGAATACCAGTGTAGCGTCACCTGAGTGAACACCGGCAAACTCGATATGTTCGGAGATTGCATATTCAACCACTTCGCCGTTCATGGCTACAGCGTCGAATTCAACTTCTTTCGCTCCTTGCAGGAATTCGGATACGACAACCGGATATTCTTTGGATACCTTGGCGGCCAGATCCAGGAATTCGATCATCTGTTCCTTGTTGTGGCAAACGTTCATCGCAGCCCCTGAAAGTACATATGACGGACGGATCAGGATCGGGAATCCTACCTTTTCGATAAATCCGTCGATCTCTTCCATACTGGTCAACTCTGCCCAACGCGGCTGGTCGATGCCCAGTGTATCCAGCATCGCGGAGAATTTGTGACGGTTCTCAGCGCGGTCGATCGACAGCGGAGAAGTACCCAGCACCGGAACATTCTGGCGATACAGTTTCATTGCCAGGTTGTTCGGAATCTGACCTCCCACGGATACGATTACACCCTTCGGCATTTCCAGGTCCATTACATCGAGTACACGTTCGAAAGAAAGTTCGTCGAAGTACAGACGGTCGCACATATCGTAGTCGGTAGAAACCGTTTCCGGGTTATAGTTGATCATGATCGACTTGTAACCCAACTTGCGGGCTGTCTGGGCTGCATTGACCGAACACCAGTCGAATTCTACGGAAGAACCGATGCGGTAAGCACCTGAACCCAGGATAACCACGCTCTTGTCGTTCTTGTAGTAAGGAATATCATGTTCGCTGCCATCGTATGTCATGTACAGGTAGTTCGTCAGTTCCGGATGTTCGGAAGCGATCGTGTTGATGCGTTTTACGCTCGGCAGAACGCCCAGTTTCTTACGCAGGTTACGTACACGGATGTTTTCTTTTTCCATGTTTCCTTCCGGATTCTCAACGTAACGGGCGATCTGGAAGTCAGAGAAACCTAAACGTTTCGCTTCTTTCAGTACATCTTCGGGCAGATCTTCGATCTTATTGTATTGAGACAATACTTTCGTATAGTCTACGATATTTTTCAAACCGTTCAGGAACCACGGAGTGATCTTTGACAGTTCGTGGATACGTTCTACGGTATACCCTTCTTCCAGCGCTTTTGCTACGGCGAAGATACGCAGGTCGGTCGGGTTTGCCAAGGCGTCGTCCAGGTTGTCGAATTCCAGGTCGTTGTTTCCTACGAAACCGTGCATGCCCTGTCCGATCATACGCAGACCTTTCTGCATGATCTCTTCGAAGCTCTTACCGATCGACATGATTTCGCCGACAGACTTCATGCTTGAACCGATCAGGCGGCTTACGCCAACGAACTTAGTCAAGTCCCAACGCGGGATCTTCACGATCATATAATCAACTTCCGGAGCTTTGTATGCCGAGTTCGGAGTACCCATTTCGCCGATTTGATCGAGGCTGTAACCCAATGCCAGTTTAGCGGCAACGAAAGCCAGAGGATAACCGCTTGCTTTGGATGCCAGGGCGGAAGAACGGCTCAGACGAGCATTCACTTCGATCACACGGTAGTCGCAAGTATCTGAATTGAATGCGTACTGGATGTTACATTCACCTACGATACCCAGGTGGCGGATCGTCTTGGTAGACAGTTCTTTCAGCAGATCCAGCTCCTTGTCGGTCAGTGAGCAGGTAGGGGCAACCACAATACTTTCACCGGTATGTACACCCAGCGGGTCGACGTTTTCCATGCTTACAACCGTGAAGCAATGGTCGTTTTTATCGCGGATTACTTCGAATTCAATTTCTTTCCAGCCTTTCAGCGATTCTTCCACCAGGATCTGTGAAGAATAAGCGAAAGCGCTTTCTGCCAGTGTGCGCAGTTCTGCTTCATCCTTGCAGATACCGCTACCCATACCGCCCAGTGCATAGGCAGAACGGATCATTACCGGGAAACCGATCTTGTAAGCAGCTTTCACTGCATCTTCCATCGTTTCAACGGCCTGGCTGATCGGAGTTTTTACGTCGATTTCATTCAGTTTCTTTACAAACAGGTCGCGGTCTTCTGTGTACATGATAGCTTCAACAGAAGTTCCCAGTACCTTTACGCCATATTTGGCAAGTGTGCCGCTGGTGTATAACTGAGTACCGCAGTTCAGGGCAGTCTGGCCACCAAAAGCCAGCAGGATTCCGTCCGGTTGTTCTTTTTTGATTACTTCTTCAACAAAATACGGAGTGATAGGTAGGAAATACACCTTGTCTGCTACCCCTTCCGATGTTTGGATAGTTGCAATGTTCGGATTCAGCAAAACGGTACTGATACCTTCTTCTTTCAGTGCCTTCAATGCTTGTGAACCGGAATAGTCAAACTCTCCGGCCTGTCCGATCTTCAGGGCACCCGAGCCCAGAACAATCACCTTTTTGATTCCAATCTTCGACATAGTAATTGGGTTGTTTTGTTTATTAATATATTATAGAATGTTATATCTTACTTAATCGCCACTTGCGGGACACAAAAAAAATGCGTTAGTAAAAATAACCAACGCATCTTATATAAAGAAATTATTATCCCGTAAATTAAAGAAATGAGCTTCGATATCCGGTGTTGAACCGGAAATAAACATCGGATTACAAGTATGTATCTTATTCGTCATGAAACTCTTCCTTCCAAAATTTCGGCAAAGATAGGGGATATAATTTAAATGTGCAATAAAAACAAAGGGATTGTTCTATTTACTGTTTGCCATTTGTTGTAAAAGAAGTTGATAGACTTCTTCTTTCATCTGCCTGGCGGGCTTGAAGCAGGTGTCCGGCTGTTTGGTCAACACGGAATGGGCAGCCAGCCTGAGCTTGTCCGGGTGGTAGTAGTTTGTTTCCGCATATAATTTGGTTAGCAGATAATAAGTATCTATCTGTTCCGGAAGAATATGCAGGCATTGCAGTAAATATTTTTCAGCCAGCTTATAAAGTCCGAGTTGCTGGTGGCTTTCGGCAAGGATATAGTAGAATTCGGGATCAGCACTTAACCGGATGGCCCGACGACTCCAGATGATGGCATTCGAATACTGTCCGGATTGTTGCAGGCACCGGGCGCCTTCCAGCAGGAACTCGGTCCGGTGGGAGAGGCGCGGGTACAAGCTCATATACCCTTGTGCGGCAACCTTCTGTTCCTCCTTTTCTACCAGGATCCGCAAAGTCTTCCATTCTTTGTACGGTTCGTAATAACTTCGTTGTCCGAAAAACAGGATACAGGCGACTAAGGCAGCGAATGTCCCGATGTAAGGAAAACTTTTCACAGACGGTTTCTGTTGTTTTTCCGCCCGGGTGACACACATTGCAGAGAAGAAAATAAGCAGAACCCAGAATGACGGTAGTTGCAGCGGATAGGAATACATGGAGAAGAAAAGTAACGAAAGGATACCTCCCGTTGCCCCGACCTGTTTGTTTTTCAACCCGTAATAGAGGCAGAAAGCAATCCATAACGCAAAAAGGAGTAGTCCGGCGATACCGAATTCGAGTCCTATCTGCAAATAATCGTTGAAGGCGAAAGGGGGACAGGTCGCAGCCATCCGTTCCGTATCGGAGGCTTTCGTCGACGCTAGGTAGTCGGCCTGTGTCTGGGCGAATGAGACGGGGAAACCTCCCAGCCCAGTGCCGGTGACAGGCTTGTTCAGTATGGCCTGGGTCGTTACGTTCCACATCAGCATCCTGTTGGCAGATTTCTCGGTATTGAAAACACTGCCCAATGTCGGAAGTCCGGAAATAACGATAAATAAGACAATGCAGCTGACGATCACTGTCTTACTATGCTTTATAACCCTTTTCTTCAATAACTGCCACCCTGATTTCCGGAGATAGAAGACCCAGCAGCATGAGATTCCGGCTGCCAGCCACGCTGAATGGCTTTTCCCGCCGGGAAGCCCTATCAGGATGAGTATGATCGTGAATGCCGACAGGTAGAATAGCATCGTCCTTGTTTCCCACCAGGCCAGTTTGTCGCAATCGCGAAACCGTAGAGCCAGGTTCAGGCATACGGGGAGTACGATTGCCAGATAACCGGAGAAGGGGCCGGGGCTGAAAATAAGTCCGTCACCTTTGAGTAGCGGATGGTTTGTCGATGCTCCCCCGTACAGTTGCCCCATTCCCCAGGCCGCTTCGAAGATACCTGTACATATAATAATGGACAGGAAGAAAAGCCTGAGTTCCGGGTGGGCTTGCAACGTGGCTCGCAGCATAAACCATAAGGTCGTAATTTGTCCGACGAAAAGAAGTCTTTCCGGTTCCGGGTCCAGCTCATAGTTGTAATTTAGCAAGGCCAGACCGGCAAAAAGTAATAAAAGTCCGTCGGGTAATGAGAAGGTAAAATTGCTTTTTTTCACTGTGGCTTCCATAAACAATACACTGAATGCAAGTAATAAAATAGAGAAATGAAACCAGAATACTTTACCTGTGATGGTTCCTTCAGCAATTTCGGGGTTTGCAGCAAATACAATGCACAAAAGTAACGCTCCGCTCGTAGAGAGGGATAATAGTCGTAGATACTTAAATAAAACTTTCATCATTAAATTATTTTTAGGGTGATATCGGACTTTCAACTTCTGCAACTTTTCTGCTCCTGCATAAAACATTTAAGACGTAAGAAGGGTTTGGATAATTAACAAATCGTCCAAGAATATCACAAAATTAGGAAAGAAAAACAGTTATTGGCGGTTAAGTATTAATAAGGTGATTATTTCTTCAAAGTAAAAATAGGCAGGTATATGAAGATACCGAGGATCGACATGGTCAATCCGCCGATGGTCCCGGCTGCCAGCGGAAACCAGAAGGCTTCTTTATCGGGACCTAACATGAACGGAATAAATCCGAGTATGGTAGAGATCACGGTCAGGAAGATCGGTGTGATCTTGGCATTCCATGCTTTCAGGTAAAGGCGCCAGGCAGGCATTTTGGGCCTGGCTTCGCGAAGTTGGTTATATTCGTTTAATATATAGATACTTGCATTTACCGTGATACCGCATAGCAGGACAAACGACGCAAACCCTCCCTGGTCGAAATTCAGCTTGAACCAGTAGAATGTCAGGAACACCCCAATATAGGAGATAGGGATGACGAAGATAACAGCCAACGGTTGTTTCAGCGAATTGAACAGAATACTGGTCGTAAAGAAAATAATGGCAATGATCAGCAGTAATAACAGATACTGTTTATTGTCTTTGGTGTTCCAACTCCAGTAATTACTATCCGATTTGGCAGTGTATCCCATTGGTAACGACGCGTTGAATTCTTTCAGTTCACGTTCTTGTATCTTGCTCCCCTGATTGGATGCGCCAATATATTCATATTGAAGGCACAGGCGGTATTGCTGGTTCACCTTGGCTACTTTCTGCGGCATCTGCCCTTTTTCGACGGTGGCCAGCTCCGACAGTTTATAAGGTTTGCCCTTAATGCTCTGGGGGACGTATTGCATGCTCCAGACATCATAATCTTTTGACTGGCGCGAACTTAGTTTCAGCTTTTCCGTTTCATTGTCGACAACGATCGTACCGCTGTAGATATCTTTCCCGAACACCGGGTTGATGGAGGCGAACAGTTCGATCGGCAGGATATTTTCCTGTGCCATTCGTGCCTTGTCCAGATTGAAATAGAATTCCTGATAATCGTCTTTCCACCAGGAGAATTCGGAGTTGATCAGTACTTCCTTGATACGGCGGTAAGTAAGCAATCTTGCTTTTAGCTGTTCCGCCCATTCATATAATTCGTCATAGTTATAACCGAACATTTCAATACGGAACGAACCGGCTCCTTCCCGTACGTCGTTGCTGAAGCCCTGGTCCTGGAGCCCGTACACACCCCAGCTACCGCCGCCCAGTTCCAGCGCCTTGCTGATAATCTTGCTTTTCAGCGTATAAGGGAATCCGCTTCGCTCTGCCGCTTTGGTGAAATAAATACGTATGCCCGCCTGCCGCGCACTGTAAATGTTCGTCTGGAACTGGCGTATGTCCTTGAATGTGCTGAGGTAAGCCTCCATACGTCCCATCAACTGATTCATCTGTTCCAGTGTAGTCCCGTTGGGGAGTGAGGCGGTGACCGACAGGACTGTTTCGTCGTTGCGGGTAAAATAACTGCCTTCATACACTTTTTGCACGAACAGGCGCAAGGTTCCTCCCAATGCTTTGTCCATTATCGGCTTGACTTTCTCCTTATAGGTCTCGCTTGAGACAATCTTGTTGTATTTTTCAATGAGCAGCGAGTCTGTAGCCGTATATACCTTGTCCTTGTCATCCATTTCTATTTTTTCAGGGAGCAGGAAGACCGGCAATCCGAAAGCCAGTAGCAACAGGAAACATGCGGTCTTTTTCCATCGGCAAAGGAAGCTGATCTGTGCATGGTAATATCTGTTGAAATAGACCGGGAACCGTTTGATTACCCTGTTGCCCCATTTCCGGAACCGGACGAACCGGCTGCTTTTAGCCCCAATTAATGAACGGACCTTTTTCTTGGCATGTTTCTTTTGTCCTAATCCTAACTTTTCGATCATAGCGGGAACGAAGAACAAGGCAATTGCCAGTGATACTGCCAGGTTGATGATCACTACGGCCGCAAAATCCTGTAGGTTCAACCGAATCTTTTCATCGAGGAAGAAAATGATGACAAGTGCACCGATAGTCGTCAATGTAGCCGTCAGGATGGAAAGGAAAGCCTTCCGGTTGTGGCGGTTACGTATATGGTCGGTCATTACGATCGTGTTATCTATCACCAGGCTTAACGAGATAGTGACACCGGCCAGTGAGTAAAGCTGCATTTCAAGTCCTGCCAGATAGAAGAAAATGACGGCAATACAAAGATTCACACTCAGGCTGACCACGATCAGGAACAGATAGCGCACATTCCGGGTGATCAGCAGGACGAACAATAAAAGGATCAGGATCGTAAGTCCCGTACGTACATATATCTTATCCAGTTCATTCTGGATAAACTCGGTCGCGTCATAACTGGTATGTACCTCATATCCCTGCGGTAATAACTGGCGGATATGTTCCATCTCCTCTTTCACCTGTTTGGCGAGTTCCAGCTGGTTGGCTGTCTCTTCCGCACGGATGGAAAGATAGATCGAGTTCAGTCCGTTGATACGGTAATAGCTTTGGGGAGCCTCTTCCTGGCGGGTGACTTTCAGTAACTGGTCCAGGCGTATCAGCTTCCCTTCTTTACTGGTGACGGTTATGTGGGAAGCCTCGAAACCCTCCCGTACATCTTCCGGTATCAGGGCGAGGCGAATCCATTCCTCTTGTTCGTTCGTATTGACATTGCCGGTTCCCAGGAATTCTTTGTTATAGTATTGAGCGATCGCATTCTGTATGTCATTGGTGGTAATACCGAGCGACACGAGTTGCCGGCTGTCATACTCCAGCCGCCATTCCATCGGCGTGGCCCCACGTACATCGATCCGGTAAATACCCGGGATACCGGCGAGGCGCGGTTTGATCTGATCCTCCGCAAACCGCTGGATAAAGATCGGAGTTGCCGCCGCATTCAGCGTATAGGTCATGAACGGACCGGATTCCTTGTCGTCCGGGCGGCTCATCTCCAGTATCGGATAGCTTAATCCGTCGGGCAGGCTGGGCCATGTCTGGCGTACGATCGTGGATGCCTCGAAACGGGCGGCATCGATATTGGTATGTTTGTCAAGTTCCAGTGTCACATATCCCCAGCCATTTCCGGAAGTGGAGTTGATCTCCTTGATTCCCTTGATACGTGCCAGCATCGATTCCAGCCGCGAAGTGACCTCCATCTCGATTACACGTGCCGAGTTGCCGGGCATATTATAGCTGACGGTCAGCCGGGGCAATGTGCGTGAGGGAGACAGCTTGATCGGCAGGAGAGGGATGAAAGCCAGTCCTGTCAGCGCCACACAAAGGAAGGTGACGATGATCGTAAAGGATGATATCTTGGGAGATGTGCTCATTGAATCTGTTACTTATAGTCCGTGCGTAAAATCAAATTCCCGTGCCAGTGATATGCCGGTTTCAAAATCATGCAGTGTCAGTTTCCGTATTTTAAAATAACTCAGCCAGTAATTTTGCAGGGCGGAGATATAGTTGCGCTGTGCTTCCTGCTGGCGGTTCAGCGATAAGGTCAGGCTGTTGATGTCCGCTTTCCCGATCATAAACCGTTGCTTTGTCTCACTGTAAGCCATAACAGCCAGGTCGAGCGCCTCTTCTGCGCTTGAGATCAGGTTTTGCTGGATATTGAAGTCACCGACAGTCATGATCACGTCTTCCTCTACCGTCAGTTCCTCCTGGCGGGCGGAAATCTGTGTCACATTCAGATTATTCTTGGCAATGTTATGTTTCCCTTTCCGTACGCCCCAATCGACGAGAGGGATAGATACGGAAACGGATACCATATCTTGTTGCAGCGGGTCGCGATATGCGTCACTCAGTTTGGTCGCAACCTGGTTGAATCCTATGCTGGCGTTGATGGAGGCATTGAACATGGCCTCTTTTTTTGTCTTATCCACTTGCTGTTCGGCTTCAAGTACCTGCTGTTTGGTGTCGAGAAATTTCGGGTTGTTTTCGCGGGCAAGTGTCAAAGCTTCGTCAACAGAGATCTGCATGTCTTTCGGACGTCCCGGCAGATTTAGCCGTATTTCTGTGTTTTTGTCGAAGTTGAGGAAAGAAGCGAGACTGAACATCGCTCTTTTCAGAGATATTTCCGCGTTTTGTAATGTATTTCGTGCGTTGACGGCATCCAGTTTCAATGTCAGCAGCTCTGCTTTGTTGATCGATGCAATCTTATGTCGCTCCTGTCCTGTCTGGTATAAGGTATCGGTTGACGCTACATTTTCTTTAGCCAGATCATATTCCGCCTGTGCCATGGCCAGGGCAAAGAAGTAGGAGGTAGCCTGTTCACTGATATTTTCAATATTGTACAGTAATTCCTTTTTCGCCTTCTCATATTTGAGTGGCTCGATTTTCCGTTCCCACCGGAAGGGGTTATATCCTAACAGACTTTGATTATAACCGATTCGGATCGGCACGGTCGTAAACTGGTTATAAGCATTATCTCCGAAATTACGCATATACCCTAAATCCGAATCCAGGTAGAAAGTACCTCCCAACAAGTCGAAATTCTGTTTGATGGCGAGGCCGCCCTCTGCGTAATAAGATTGCTGTTTTCTGTAAACATCGATATCATTCTCAGAATCATATCGTCGTGTGATATCGCGATAATACTGTGCCGGAGTCAGGTTCAGCGTCAGGCTTGGCAATCGTCCCGCCTTGAATGTCCTGTATTGCCAGTATCCGGCCAAAAACATATTCTTTGTCCTGAATGCCTCCAGCGAACTATCCGCCGCCAACGTGATTGTTCGCTCCAGCGACAATGTAAGCGGCTGGGCGTTCAGATAGACTGAGGTGAATAACAGGAATGATAATAGTATCTTACATATCTTCATAACGGCATTATATATAATTCGTTAAACTTCAGTTTGTTTTTGAGGAATCACTGCATTCGGGTCGTGCTTACGGTAAATGAACCAGTATACCAACGGAATGATGAACAGGCTGACGGCTGTACCGATCAGCATGGCTGAGATCATGGCGATGGAAAGGGGTTTTTGTAACTCGCTACCCATGTCGAATGAGAACAGCAACGGGACCATACCGAAGATGGTGGTCAGCGAAGTCATGATGATCGGGCGCAGACGGCGGCGGCCGGCTTCGTGGATCGCTTCCATCAACGGAACACCTTCCTTACGTAATTCATTGATCGCATCCAGTTTCAGGATGGAGTCGTTAATAATGATACCGCAGGTCACCACGATACCGATGGCACTCATCAGGTTCATCGTATGTCCGCAAATCCAGAGTACCAGCAGTGATGCAGCTACGTCGATCGGAATCTCGATCAGTACGATCAGCGGTTGCAGGAAACTCTCGAACTGGGCTGCCAGGATGAAATACATCAGCAGGATAGAGATCAGCAGGATCACCACCAACTCATTCAACATCTGTTTGTTGGAGAAGAAACTACCGGAGAAATCGATCTCCCAGTTCTGTTCGCCTAACTTCTTCACCTCTTCCATCAACGGTTCCGCCTTCTTGACATCATAGAAACTGAACGGGATATATTCGCCGTTCTTACCGGCCGTAACCGTCTTCAGGTCTTCCCCTTGCGTCACCTTAACCAGTGACTGCAACGGGATGTACTGGCTTTTTCCCTCTTTGTCGGCCTGCGTCCGGACCAGTGTCTGCTGTAAGACTTCGTTCACCGTCTTACCGTCGCCGGCCAGGGCAATTGGCAGATATTGCTGGTAGGAACGGAGGGTCGCCACTTCATTTTCTTTGAAAGCCGTTTTCAGCAGGCGGTATACTTCATTGTAATTTACATTATAAAGTAGTAACTTCTGCCTGTCGACCGATATATTCAGTTGGTTATCGAAGGCGACTCCCACCGGTGCAATACCGGTAGACGCTTTCATCTGCGATTCCAGTTTGTGCAATGCCTGAGCCTCCGGAGCTTCCGCTTTGTTGCGGGCATAAAATTCTGCGACCACGTCAGCTTCTCCCGTCACGAACAACTTTTCGAACACCGTGATCGGCGGAGAGAAGGAGAATACAGCCTGCGGATAATTAGTATCCAACCATTGCGTGATCTTTGCCTGCAAGGGAGAGATGGCAGATGATTTTTCTGTCTTGAAATATAATTCGGCTTCCGAAGAAGACAGTTCCCGGTCGCGGTTCAACAGGAATTGTTGTTGACCGACATAGGAGGTATATTCCTGTACATCGCCTGCGATTTGAGCAAACAGTTTGTCCACCCGTTCCCGGTTTTCGTCGATATGGATGTTTTCGTTCCACTCGATATGGGCGATCAGTTCGTTCTGGTCGATTTCAGGCATCCTGCTTTTAGGTACTTCATAAAACAGCAGGGCGCATAACGGTAATGTAACGAAGATAAATATGATATTCGACTTTTTATGACGGAACACGAAATTGACTCCAGCATCGTAGAAACGATCCAGCGTATGTTCTTTGATCAGGTTGTTGATCCGGAGATTGAATCCCGTATGTTTGATATCGGGAATACTGTAAACCAGCTTGTAAAGTACCGGAAGCAACATGATACCCGTGAAATAGGAGACCATCAGCCCGACTGTCACCGCGAAAGCCTGGTCGTAGAATATAGCTCCTGCGATACCGCTCATGAATACCAGCGGCACGAATACGGCGATTGTCGTCAGTGTGGAACTCAGCATCGGGGTGATCACTTCGCTGGTCCCCATGTTACAAGCCTCTTCCAGCGTATACCCTTTCGTGCGGTACTGCATGATATTCTCCGTCACAATGATCGAACTGTCGATCATCATACCCAGTGCCAGGATCAGTCCGGAAAGGGAAATGATGTTCAGCGACATCTTGAACATATAGAAGAAAAGGAAACTGATAATCAGACTGACCACCATACTCAGACCGATCACTGCCGGACTCTTGATATCCCCCAAAAACAGGATAGCCACTATACATATAAATATAAAGCCGAGCGACAGGTTCTGTTTCAGGTTTGAAATCGTATAATCCAGCAACTCCGTCTGGTTCCGGCTGACGCTGAACTCGATATCCGGATAAACCGTTGCGAAATACGCAGTAACTTCCTGCAACGCCTCCTTCATGTTATCCATATTCTCGTCCGCCTGCTTGATCACAGCCAGTGTAACCGCCCGTTTCCCGTTTGAAAGTGAGGCGCCTGTCTCCTTTTCCGGTACCACCGCCACCTTCGCCAGGTCTTTCAGCTGGAAGATACGGTCATTTTTATGGAGATAGATATTTTGTACGTCTTCCGGTGTGCGCAGTAAAGTTGAGAATTTGATGTTGTATTCATAATATCCGTCCCGTACGGTCATACTTCCCGGCTCGATATTGTTCGAATTCAGGGCCGATTCCAGGTCATCCAGCGTGATACCGGCCATTTCCAGTGTTTTCATGTCCGGCACGATCTGCAACTGCCGTTTCATCATCCCCGTGATATCTACCATCGCCACTTCCGGCAACTGCTCGATACGCCGTTTGATAACCGATTCGGCAAACTGGCAAAGGTCCAGAAAAGCAGCCTCGCTGTCACCTGTTTTCAGCGTCAGATTCAGGCAAAAGACCGGTATGTCCGTTGCGCTCGCCTTGATCACCCGCGGACGTTCTATTTCGCGCGGCAGGTAGTTCATGGCAGCATCTATCTTTTCGTTCACCTCGATGAATGCCAGGTCCGTGTTAGTCCCGAAGTCGAAACTCAGGCGGATGATGCCGGCACCGTCGCGTGTCTCACTGTGTATATCGCGCAGGGCAGCCACCTGCATCAGCTGTTGCCGGATCGGTTTGACTACCGTATTCTCCAGTTCGCGGGCCGACGTATTCTGTCCGGACACCTGTATGGTGATCTCCGGTATCGCAATATCGGGCAACAACGATACCGGGATGGTAAAGTAAGTCACCAACCCCACGATAAAACAGGCTGTAAAGGCCATCAGTACCGCGATAGGACGTTGTAGTAGGAATTTGACCATAACAAATTTTTAATTTTCAATTATCGTTACCGGTGCCTCGTGTGCCAGATTGATATTACCGCTGGTAATGACGAAATCATCCTCTTTCAGGCCGTCCCCTTCCGAACTTGTAATCGTGTAGCTGTCTGCATTTTCCAGACCGGTATGTACATATACCCAGCTAGCCTTGGTTCGGGTGCTGTCGAGTTTGAACACCACTTGCTTTCCGGACCGGAGAACGACGGCACTTTTCGGTACGACCAGTTGTTTGCCCAGCGAACGGTGGATGCTGACACGGACGTTCATTCCCTCGAATAACTTCCCTTTGTCCGTAACTGCCGCTTTCACCTGCACCATGCCGTTTTCGTCGACCAGCGGGTTTATTTCGGTGATGCGCCCTTCGGCTTTCGTGTCGTTCAAGGCAAAAGGAGTGACCTCCACCCGGTCGCCGTTCTTGATCAGAGGCAGTTCGCTCTCCAGAACGGTGAACGCTGCTTCCAGGCTGCCCGGATCGATGACCGTGCAGAATATATCGGAGGTAGAAGCCGTATTGTATTGTTTGGCAAACAGATTGGCAACGATACCGTCGAAAGGAGCCGTCAGTACGGCATTCCGTTCTTCATATTCTGCCAACTGGTATTGGATAAGCGCCTGATCGTAACCGCTCTTTACCCGGACAAGCTGCATGGTGGCGGGAGGAACTTTGGCCGAGTCTGCCAGCGCATATCCCTGGCCGATCAGCACGTCTTGCAGTTCCAGTTTCGCCCGTTCCAGGGCATCTTTGGAAGTGGCCGTTTTGTTTTTCAGCCGGAAGGTCGACAATTCAGCCAGCTTTTGTCCTTTGCTTACCCGGTCGCCGTTCTTTACATGAATCGTAGCGATCGGTTCGGCCGACTGAAACCGCAGGTCGACATGGCGGCGTGCCGACAATTTGCCGTTACTCACCAGTTCATGGTTGAAGTCGGTAGCCTTTAGTGTCATCACGGTCACCTCGTTGGTTTCGTCCGGTAAAACCGTTTCAACAGTTTCTTCTCCTTCACTGCTGTCTTTTTTGTCACCGGAACAGGCTATCATCCCGGAGAGGAGCAGTATTGCCAGCAAATTGTAGTATTTCATATTCATATAAGCTATGATTCAAATTTTAATTTCCAAATATACAAAAATATTATTACGATATTATCGTAAATAGCATATAAATAAATTAATTACGATCTTATCGTATGTTGTTGAGCATATTTTTAACATCTGTTCTCATTTCCCGGATAGCCGTGCTCTCTACTTTCGGTTCTTTTTTCAGTACGGCGTCAGCCGCTTTGATAAACTTATCTTCCTGAAAGAAAGTAGGTTCTGAGTAAAGTTTGGTAAGCAGGTAATACGGATAGATCCGTTCCGGTAACATATCGATCGCATGCAGCAATAAATTTTCCGCTTTTTGATAGTTTCCCATCGACTGCTCATTTTTCGCCGCTATGTAACGTATCATCGGATCACCGCTTAACTTCATTGCCCGTTCCAACAATCGGTTCGCTTCTTCAAACCGTTCCGATTTGCTCAGGCACTGTGCTGCCTCGAACAGTAACTCCGGTTTATGTCCCATCAACGGCACCAGTTCCTCATATCCTTCACCTGCCGCCTCATAAGCCTTACTATTATACAACATCTTCAACGTATTCCATTTTTTATATCCTTCATAATACCCTTTCTGCTGCCGGAAAATCCACCCGCAACATATAGCCAGCACCCCTATCATAGTGACAGAAAGTATCTTCCTCCCCTCTCGAGAGGGGGTAGGGGGTGTGTCAGCGTCAACCGAAATATCAGCGTCAACCGGAGTCTTACTATTAGCCACCCCCATCAACACCACCAACACCACCCAGAACTCCGGCAACTGCAACGGATACGATGCCAGACTGAACACCATCAGCGCCAATATCCCTCCGGCCGCTCCCGCCTGTCTGTTTTTTACCCCCCGGAACAAGGAATAGCTTAACAACAATACAAAAACCATTAAACCCACCAGCCCCTGTTCCAAACCAATTTGTAAGAATTCATTAAATCCGTATTCCGGACATCCGGCAACCATCATCTCTGTCTCCGAAGCCTTTCCCGAAGTAAAATACTCCGCCTGTGCTTCTGCATAAGCAGCCGGAAAACCACCCGTCCCGGTTCCTGTCCAGGGTTGTTCCCTGATCGCTTGCCCCGTCACTTTCCATAAAAGTAGCCGGCCATTGGCAGAATCTTTCTTTAGCAGATAAATACCCGCCAATGCACCGGCTATGGAGATCAGGATCAAAATAGAAGATACGATAGTTAAGGTCCGGTTTCCATTAATGTATCTTTTAGTCTTTTCCCATCCGATCCGTTGCACCCAATACACCCATCCGCATGAAATGGCAGCCGCTATCCATGCCGTCCGGCTCATCCCGGCAGGAAGCACGACAATGATTGCCAGCAAACCGATCCATCCCAGGTAATGCAGATAAATTTTTGTTTGCCGTAGGATCATCCACAGGCAAACCGGCAATACGATTGCGAGATACCCCGAATAAGGCCCCGGATTATAAAAATCCCCGGTCAGCTTGAACAAGGAATGGTTAGATCCTTCGAATCCATGTAACTGCCGCATTCCCGACACAGCTTCAATCCCTCCGGTCGCAACAACCACCGCCAGGAAAAATAACTGTAACTGCGGCCATCCGGTCAATAGGAACCGTAGCAGAAACCACAATACGACTAATTGCCCGCCAAACAACATTTTCTCCGGTTCGGGATCCAGTTGTCGGTTATAAGTAAGCGCAACGATAGCTGTCAAAACCAGCACCAATCCGTCTGCGATCGAAAAGACAAACGGTTTTGCCGGTTTCGTCAGAACAGCCGCCGCCAGACTGCATACTGCCAGCAGCAACATCGCCAGATGAAACCAAAGAACTTTCCCTGTAACCAGCCCGTTAGCCAACCCTGTGTTGGTGGCAAAAACGGTGCACAGCAGAAAAATTCCGCTGATGGCGAGTAATGAGTAACTTATGTATTGTCTGTATTTCATGATTAATCTCTTTAATGAATTATTTTCATGAATCGTTCCCACCTGAATTTCTCCGTATACGGATCGACCGATTTCCAGATAATCCAAGCTTTTCCCACGATATATTCTTCCGGCAACATTCCCCAATAACGCGAATCTTGCGAATTCATACCGTTATCGCCTGCCATAAAATAGTAGTTTTTCAAGAAACGATAGCCGTCGATCGGTTTTCCATTAAGAAAAGATGTGGAATCCTTGTATTCGAGAGTTCCCTGTTGTTCCCATTCAATCAGCTTTTTATATAAAACAAAGTTTGTCCGATTCATCCGGATCGAATCCCCTTTGGCGGGAATATGAAGCGGTCCGAACTCCTTGATGTTCCAGCCGATAGTACCATCATAAGGGAAACTATGGAATATGCCCTCTTGAAACTTTTCTGTAACGGCAATCTTTTTTTGCGAATCCGTATTACCAAGAGGTGTATTTATTCCGTTTACATGGAAAAAACCATTTCGGATGGAGAGGGTATCGCCAGGTAATCCTACGCATCGTTTGATATAATATTTGAGGATATGCATTTCTATTTTATCCCAACTATTAGGGTGTGGAAAATTGAAGACTAAAATGTCATTGCGTTTAATATTTTTGAAACCGGGAATACGATAAATCTCGGTTTGTTCATTTCGCATAGAAGCAAACAGATTGAATATACGTGGTCCGATCGTTGGCTTCCAGACCAGGATATTATCTCCGGTAGTTAATTCCGGTTCCATCGAATCACTAGGGATTTTGAAAGAGGCAAACAATAAGACCTGTGTGGCGAACCATGCCGTAGCCAGCATACATAACCAAAAGGTTACGTCTACAGTATATTGCGCTATTTTTTTCCAATGCTTTTTCATGCTTAATACCAACGAATAATACCATTTTTATAGGCAAAGATACGATCATTTGTCCCTTTTACCTTTACTCTGTAAATAGTCCCTCCAGGTATATTTTCAAAAGTCATAAAATTGTAATCACCTTTTAAACTACCACCTTTAACCCATTGATTATCCCAATACCATAATTCTATGTCTATATCTTTAGGTAAATAATTTTTTGTATAGGGAATATATGAAATTCTACAGATTGACTTGGGGGCACCCAAATCAAACCAAAGTGTATTTTTCCCATCTTCCGGGTTGTTGAACCTGCCTCTGAAACCAGTGGCAGAACGACTGTCGGTAACCATGTTCAGTTCCTCTCCATCACCAAGCGGTGTGATATCGGCTGACACTTTTACACCTTGAATCGGTTTATCCTCTTTATTCTGTTCATAGAAAGATATTTCACAGAGTGCCAGTGAGTCTTTGGGAGATATTAATTGTATATATCTGTATTTTTGAGAAACAGGAAGATTGATCTCATTTTCCCATGTATCCATGCTGTCTGTCATCATATATAAGGTATCAGCGGCTAAGGTATTCAAATCATTGCATCCTGTGAGATAAGCCCCGACCAGCGTCTCTTTCGCTTCGGAAATCTCTTCAGGATACAGATAGGCGGTATAGTTTCGTACGGTAACCGGCATTTTCTCCTCTTTGCATTCCAGTTTTTCGCAATTACCGTCTTTAGTCAGGATAAAAGCAGATGCGGCAGGTGTTAAAACTCCATTTTGGTAGAACATAGGCAAGTAAACGATATCCCTGCCCATCCCTTTGAAAGTCACCTTTTTGTTCCATTCTATTTTACCCCATTGTACAGGTTGCCATTCTTTTGCTCCGAAAACGCATAGATAGCAATAACGTGTGTTTTCGGGAATATGCTCCGTAATAGTTATTTTTACATCCGTTGTTTGGAAATATTGTGAAGAAACGTCCTCCATAAAAGGATTTTTGAAGAGAGGAGGAATATCTTCTCTGGATACAGCATCATTCCCCAATGGACCGGAAAAATGATGTTCGAATGTACGGCGATAGACTTTCGGCAATCTGAACTTACCCCACAACAAGTCGAAGCATTCATTATTATAAATCCTTTTGTATTTCCACCGGTCATCGTCCCAAAACGGTTCGAAGGGATAGGTCTCTCCGCCAACGACCAGGCTGTTCCAGCTATGCCCCCCGGCTCGGTTTCCCCATTCCGGCACGAAGTCGATAGCAACTCCCATGCCGAGTGCGGACATCATCAGGCAGTTATACCAGGCTTTGTCGTCGCATGAACCGCGTTTGACCTGTTCGAAAGAGGCGGCATTGTAAATCGGCATGGAAGCCGCCGCCCAGTTATTGTGCATCAGGTCGCTGTACATCCGGTGCAAGGAGTCCGTCACCTCCCTGAAGTCCATCGTATTGTCCTTGAAGATAGAGGCATGTCTTTGGTAAAAGGTATCTCGGGCATGGTCAAAATAAGTCCTTTCAGCAAAACGGTAAGGTAAGACGTACCTACAAAAATCTTCGAATGAATCGTTTTGTGTATAGGCATTTTCTTTCCAAGCCTTGAAAGAACGGTCTATTTCACGGATGAGTTGCTCCGCTTGTACGGTCCGGACATCTTGCTGGGAAGGAGTTAAGAGGAACTGGATTTTGAAACTTTCGTTCTTCCAAAGAGAATCGATCTCCTTATACCATTCGGAGGAACGTTGCCATAGATGTTTTTCGGATATTGCGGCATGCTTGCCATAGACTGGTCGCATGTTTTCGACACAGGATGAATCAACACCTGTATGCCCCGGTATATTCATAATCAAGAACTGGGCGACGGCTAACTTTTCCGGGGCATCGGCATAGTGTGTCAACACTTTCTCCAACTCGCCCCGGTTGTCACCCGCTAACTGTAAGGCTTGCTCCAGACGTTGGTTATCCGGGGAGGTGCAGGCTGTCAGGAAAGTTGCTAATAGCAGGGGAATTCTTGATATGAATGTTTTCATTATTTGAAACTAAATTAAATTTCATCGTTAAAAATAAAAACTAGTCGATTGTTGTCGTTATCATAGCAAAAATCAATTATTTGATATCCAATTTCTAAAGTTTGAATTCCGTTTTTACCTCACTTCCAAAAGAGGAATCAAAAGTTACCTTACTCCCCGAGTTATTGGTGCAATAATATGTGCCTTTTTGGGGGACCTATAATCTAACAATCTTGTCTTGATAGGTTAGTTCATGTATTTTCTATTTTAAAACGATAAAATACAAAGTTCATACCATCTTCTTTTTCTTTTGGTAACATATCAACACCATAAAAATAACTATTCCAAAACCCCAACAGTTTAAAAAGTCCCGGTACATCTGCTTCTAATACCAAATCATTATTTAAATAGGCTTGAAGGCTGACTTCACGGCTGTTGAAATTTTTCAATACTGTCCGAAACAGCAGTTGCTTTTCTTTCACATACAACAAACCTGTATTTAATCCCACAGATTGGATATCTTTTTTAAATTGAGCCATTTCAACTTCATACCCTTTTGTATAATTTCGATTAATCCCTGAACACTCATAACCAATGGTATATAACAACTCATCCGGATACTTATACACGTAAATTAAAGAATCGGCAGCATGATTTATATACAAAGTATCACTTACCATTTCATATTGGAAGAATTCAAAAAAAGGATTCGGTCTCTCTTTATATATTTGAGGGAAATGCCCAAAAACATTTTTTACCTCCATACTCCGAGTATTCACTTCTGCAAACACATGTCCTTTCGCATACCGTTTCTTTGAAACATCATTCAAATTCCTGTTGACAAGACTAATCGGAATCAAAATGGAAGAATCATTCAAGCAAGTAAAATCGATACCAAAATCGGTCATTTCCATCAGATTGTAAACGGAAGGAGAATCATAGTTATCCTTCGATAAATTATCCCAGCCAAAATTCAACCGTCCCTTATAAGTCAAAGGACGTTTGTCCTCTTTTCTGTACGTGTACATACCTAAAGAATTATCAATTAGAAACCAATCGCCATCCCCTTTTTTAAAAGGATAGGCATACAAAAAAGATGATAATTCATTGGGACCTCGTCCCTTATTCAAATAACGATTCACACAAGACAAAGAGGTTAAGTCATATTGAAATATAGACATGTAATAACTGTCGGCAAAATAAATGGAAGAATCTTGCATAAAAAAATTTCCTCTTCCACTTATAGTGTCTGCATTAACAATAAAAGAATCAAGCATTACTACCCTTTGATCAATATTTCGTTTGCCACAATGAACAGCATCCATATTGTTAGAACAGGAGATACTTATTAAAAGTATCCCCATTCCTAATAATAAATTAGGTTTACACATAATCAACGACAATTTCCATCATGATCACTACAAGGATCTCCACCACAATATGAACCACTAGCGTTGGCAGAACAAACATTCGGTGAAAATACATTAGTTTTGCAATAGCATTTAACCGTTTCCCCCCCACTCTCTGAACCAGCTAACGCTTCCACATTAGCCAATACTAAATCGGACAATTCTACCTCATTTAATTGTTTTACAATATTCATACCCGCAATAACAACTAATGCGATTGACAGTACACCCAATAATACTTTTGTTTTTATATTTTTCATTTTTATAATATTTTAATTTATACTTATATATTATTGATTTAGGCTATTTTCTATCTTTACTTACTCTATTCAGATTAGATAGTCGAATGAAGTGATTCATTCTGTTTTGTCGGTTATATTACCATGATACACCTCCTTTTCGGGGTCTCCGGGAGTTTGCTTGTACTATTTTGCGGTTGTGCAGCAAACTCCCATTCGTTCGATCACTGAACATTCCCCTTAATTTTTACTTTGACAGGTAGGTTATTAATACTATTGTACTTGATCGTTACGATTTCATCGAAGAAACCTGTATCCTTCGGTGTCATCTTGATTCCCACCCGGAGGGATTCTCCGGGTTTTGCAGGCCGTTTGTCATAGGTGGCTGCTGTGCAGCCGCAGGTGGTATTTACGTCCATGATTACGAGGGGATTATCCCCTGTGTTTTTAATCTCTATGGTTGTTTCTTTTGTTTCCGATTTGTCGAATGTACCGAAGTCTATTTCTGTTTGAGTGACTTCTGCGGTAGTTTTCGGTATGTTTTTGTTTGGGTTGTCTTTCCCTGTAATTTGTTTCAAATATAGGTCTTTCACTGTCTGGTTGTCTACTGGATTCCCTAAAATTATTACTCTGTTATTTTTGTCCAATAGGAATGTTTGGAAAGTTATATTTGTAGGAAACTTATTCTGTTTGTTTAATAAATCATTTGTATCAATACAAACTGGACGGTCAAATTTTTCTCCTTTTAGTAACAAAAGTATATCTTTCTCATTTTGAGGGTGAATGAAAAATAGGTATGGAACTTTTTTCTGTGTTACTGAATCGGTATATTCGATCAGTTTTTTCCATTTATTCAGTTTTAATTTACAACTAGTACACCCTGTTGAGTCTACATATACCAATACTTTATATTCCGATTGTGGAATCTGAAAGTCAGTGGTATCTGTCAAATAGCGTGTAAAGACAGCATTTTCAGGGAATACAATCTGTTTCCCTTGCCATTCGTTTACGAGTTGCAGTATCTGCTTTTCTTTTTTTTTCTGCTCGTTGTTGCAAGAAAAGAATGCTGTTATTAATAATATGTATAGTAAAACTGTTTTCATCTTGTCCTTTAAATTTTAAATTCTATAATCGGATCATCGCTTCCAACCTCAGTTGCGACGATTGTGTTTGTTTCTTCGTTTACATCAATGCCATATATAGCATGGTCAAGAGTGTATTTTTGAACAGGATTACCCTGTAAGTCGAAAACATAGATGAACCGACCTCCGTCTTCCGGCTCTTTTCCTCGTTGAGAGGCTGCTAGCATTTCTTTAAATTTTACTCCTTGAAATACAGCATAAATATGTTTATCTGTTACTTTTATGTCACTAAATCCCATAATGCCTATAGGGATACTTGAGCCATTTTGAGCTATTTTGAATTCAGGTTCTCCTTCCGGACCATATAAAACTTTATGAGTATTCTCTTTTAAATTGTAAATTTCTAGTGTTTCCCCTAGTTGCGTAGCCATAGCCAGTATGCCATTGTCCGGATTGTAATCCATAAAACTACGCCATGCCTGTGCTAATGCTGGACGGGATATTTCTTTATCGGCTGTTTCGCTGGGTATTTTACCTTTGCTTTGGAGCGGTTGACCATTGTTATCTACTTCCCAAAAACGGTGCTCTCCCAGATAGTCCGGAATCAAAAAGCCCGATTCCATCGCATAAAAGTCTAGTGAACGGACTAATTTCTTATTTAATTTAATCTCCTCTACCCGCTCCGCAGAACCGGTAGAAGGAGTGATTTTCCAACGTGTAATCTCCATCTTGTTGGCATCGAGTGTCCACAAAGAGTCCAGAGAGTTAAATTGGATGTTTTCTGCTGATAACATCTCTTCCGGGGCTTCCCCACGTTTTCCAAACGAAACAACGTGTTTCCATCCCGGATAGGTAAAGGCATGTAAGTAATGATCCATATTATGTAAATCCATTACTACCGCTATACTATCCCTGACCGCCACCCGGAACGGGTAGCGGAGCAGGATAGTATCCAGAGGAATTATCTGGGCACGTATTGCTTTCTCCTCGGGAAAAGTTGTATAACGGGGGTAGTGCGTACCGGGGGAACCGGTACAACAAATCAAGCCTTTTGTAATGACTATACCTATTAATATGTATAGGAGATGTTTCATGAATGCTAGTCTAAGCTGTAATTATCGACTATGAACTTTACTTTAGTTCCATTAGGACAATCTAAAGAACCACTTCCGCGACAAAACCACATGCTACTTCCTCCTTCACCAGCAGCTAAAGCTTCTATATTATCTAAAGCTACATCTGATAAAGTGGTACTTTCTTTTTCCATAAAATAGATACCTCCTATAAGAAGTATCCCCATCACTGTTACTTTAATTAGAGTTCGTTTCATTGTTTATTAAATTTTACTTACAAATGTATTGGTGACTTCATTAAAAAGCAAATATTGGGACTGACATTTCACTGACAGCCTAAAATAGAGACATTTTTGACTAGTTTGTACTTTAGTTTGTGCAAGATTAGTTACATTTGCAAACAAACAAAATGGGGAATAGTGATGGTTTTGTTAATGAAGAAAAAGGTATTTGTTGGTAGCTTGTTATTAGGCATGCTAATACTTTTTGTTTATTTTGTATACATTTTCTACGAAGGAAGGCAATCTGCTGTGTCTGAAATTTGTAGTTTATGTGATGGGGTTATGCGTCAAGATAAGGAATATAGACTAAGGGAGACCGATATATCTTCTTCTTCTGGGTATAAATCTTCAGAAGAGGATACATCTACTGTTTTGTATTTTGAAGAGCATGTGGAAAAGGTGGCAAAAATTGATAAATCAGATGATTTAGGAAGTGAAGAAAAGCAGTATAGAGTTGATCAATCTTTCCTTTTAATGGAGAATCCTATTGATGTGGTAGTTTTGGACAGTCTGTTTAACTTGGCTTTACAACAGGGTGGCATGATCAATGTACATGCTGCATTGGCTTATACAGCAAATGATGATCAAACGGTTTACAGTAATCCGGATTTGACTTTTTATAAGTCTGCTTGTGCTTTGCCACCAATTACTACAGGAGTAAAAGATGAAATTGTTTTACAGGCCTATGTAGAGATACCTTTTTATTGTGTGATTAATAGGAGCAAAGGACATTTCATTATTGTCGGAGTTATCTTTTGTCTTCTTTTGGGTCTCTTAATTGCTACCAGGTATAGTAAGAAATTTGCGACGCCGGTTTGTGAAGAACCCAGAAAGTTGATAAAAATCAAGGAGAATATACTGTTTGATGAGGGCAAAGGTATTCTTTTTTATAATGTTGATATTAAGGTGTCGCTTGAAAATTATAAACTGAAACTTTTTATTTTATTATTGAATAGTCCTGGACATTTTCAAACTTCAGAAGATATAAAGAAGATCGTTTGGGGAAAAACAGGGGCGACAAATGATACATTAAATACAACAATTAAGAGATTGCGAGCCGACTTGAAACCAATTCCGGATCTTAAGATTGTGCATGAAAACGGAGGGTATCGCTTGGAGATTCTCTAAGATCTTACCACCATATCTGTGTACCGTTCTCATAAGTGAATATTCGTTCTTCATTTCCTCTGCTGTGGTTATGGAGTAAATAGAGGGTTTGGGAAGGAATATCGTTGTATGTTACCTGCTCTTTATCTGCAATAACTTTTCCGGCAGATTTCCATTCTCCGGCTTCAGACCAATACATTAGTTCATAGGTATCGCCAATACGGATATTATTATCGTCATTTCTGAACTGATAATAAATAGTCGTTACTTTCTGAGGTCTTTCCAGGCTTAAGCCCGCCCAGGCCCCGTTGGGTTCTTTAGCATCATAAAATGTTAGCGGATCGTTATCGAATACCGCTTTCTTGGTCCGGTTCGGATCGTTTTGAAAAGAACCTTCCGTCCCTATAATTTCTCCTTCTAATGGTTTATCGCTTTTAGCTGTATAAAATCTGACTTCAGCCATATTGCAGCAACCATCTGTTCCTGACAGATATCGGAAGTATTTGAATTGTCCGGACTCCCGGATATTGATGATGTAAGAGTTCATTGTCGCTTCATGTGTAATGGTATATAGTGTGACTGAGTCTTTGAAATCAATGCGGTTAGCTCCCTGGAACTTTCCGTTCAATGTTCTTTTCTTATACCAGAACCACCATTTAGGGATGGAGTGCTTACGTGTTAAAGTCATATTTTGCCGATGTTCATAATCTGCTTTCAGAAAGTGCGTTTTGCCATTGTCCCCGACAATAAAAGGATCTGATGCCGGGACAAATACATTATTCTGATAATAACCTGCCATATATACAATTCCGGATTCCAAATGTGTAAATACACCTTTATTGTTGTTTATCTCGGTCCAGGCTACTGGTATCCAATTTTTGTTATCGAAAACACTGAGATATAGTATTTTCTCCTTTTTGTTCCTGTTGGAGATTATAATGTTTGCTTTATCCTCGAAATATAGGTCGGATACGTTTTTCATGAATACACTGCTTAGAGTGGAGGGTATCGGTTTGTTCCTGTAAACTATGGGTAAGCTGCTTTTTTGTACGGAAAAGCATTTCCGGTAAATGATTCCCCTTTTTATCTCTGTCCCAGGATCGGACTTTGAGCCGGGGCGCAGGTCGTATAACGCAAATTCGGTGTGTTTTCCGGCCGTATTAGTTACATAATTCCAGGAATGCCCTTTGTGCATTCTGTCAGGATGCTGGAGAATAAAGTCGATGCCTCCTGAGATACCCAATGCACGCATGATATAAACACTTAAATCACATCGGTCGTCACATGTCCCGAATCTGTTGTCTAATAAGGCTGTTGCCCCTAAATGTGGAAACTGATGTTTATAATTAAAGACCCAGGTTTGCTGTTCTATATGATCAAAAATGATTTTGCATGCTTTGACAGGGTCATTGTCTGTGTGTGATGAGTCCAAAAGTGGTTGGTAACGGTTATAATAAGTTTCTCTCCAGTCTTCTAATGGCTCATCTCCAATCCGGTACGGGAGTATTGTTTCGCAGAAATCGTCAAATGAGAAGTATTTGCCCCATGGTTTTTCCTTCCAGACTTTAAAAGACAGATCTATATTCTTTATCAGATAGTCGGCAGTAATAATATGGGCATCATAAACTTTCCTGAATGTACTGTAAGAGAGTATCCCGAAACGTTTTTGGGCAATTCGTATTGCTTCGTCATCAGAGCATTTATTTTCTATAGCAATCTTATATAGATTGTTTTTATATTGATTGAGTTGTTCACTTTCATATGAAAAGTAGAACGGCATATTTTCAATTAAGAATTTTGCTGCTTTGAGTTTAAGCGAATCATTTTCGTAATGCTTCAATACTTTTTCTAGTTCGCTTCTGTTTTCTCCGGCAAATTTTAGAGCTTCATTCAATTGTTCCCTGTCCGATGGTCCGCAGGAAAATATAATGATCGGCAATAGTATGAAAATGAAATTTCTCATGTATACATTATTTGCGTGCAAATAAACATATTAAGTTCCATTCTCCCGGCTTTTAGTTAATGACATTTCACTGACAGTATTGATTTAAAAAGCTTTTGACTGGTTTGTTTTATTTTCTGACGCATCAGTATATACATATTTGCATTCTGCAAATACAGGTGTTTGCTCTATCTTATCTTCCAAATCTATTTCATTGAGATCGTGGTGTGTCAATTGTCAAAAAGGTACTTATTATGCTGTTTTTGCATTAAAAGGATTTATAATAAGCAGATAAACTTACGGGGGTATTTTTAACAGTGACCGTTTTAGCAAGTTTTCTTACACATTATTTAACATAATGCTTTTCTATACTCGTTTTTCGGTCAAATCGAATTTCGTTTAAACAAAAATTTATCTCGTTTTAAACAAAAATTCATCTCGTTTTAAATGAATATTTTTTCAGTTTAACTGAGATAGGAGTTCGGTTTAACAGAGAAAATGTTAAAAATACTTGAATTTTAAATGGTTCGTGTGTTTTTGGACTCCGAATTGTATGTTTTCTAGCATGTTTTTTCTACAGAAGGCGTCTGATAATGAGATGAAATGATCTTTCATAAATTGCTTATAAATCAGTATTAGAGAATAAAAGGTTATAATAATTCCTATATTTCTTTCGTAATTAATCATTTATTCTCCTTTTATTGGCAATAGGATATAAGCGAACCTTCGGAGATTGGCTTGGAAAGTCCCTTGCACGTCCTCAGGTTGATATATTCAAACTATGAAGTACTTAAAATGTCCTTTTGATAAAAAGGAGAACAGGGATAACGAAGTGATTACCTTGAAGCTGTTTGTAATTAATCTGGGTGAATGATATCTACAATTAAATTATCGGAATCGTTTTTATCATGAATGTTGTCAACAAAAAGTATGATGCCGTTATTGATTGTATTCCATCCCGTGTAAGGGTTGAATCTGTTCGAAGCTAATTTACTTTCATATACTTTTTTGAAAGACTTGTCAAATAGCATCAGATACAAATCGCGTTCATATGCTATTGTTTCTAAATTTTTATGGGTGTCGAAGGTTGTACCGGCAAAATGTAAACGTGCATATATTTGATATTCCGGAATATACATTACATCGAAGAAATGCGGATTTTCAATGCCATGTATCTGCCATTTTGAATAATCTGTCGTTGAAGGACATTTGTTGGCTTTGTTGGAGGTGTATTGGCTGCTTGCATCAATAGTTGTTCGTTCTCCTGTAAGTGTATTGAGGGTATAAATATGTGATTCGATCGGATAGTTGTATAAAATTTCTTCTCCGTTAAAATTTACATTCGGTTCATTCATATTGGCATAGCCTTGACTGATATCCGGTTCTACGACTGAAGGGGAGAGATCAAATGTGATAGTCTTGACGGTTTCATTCAAGAAAATTTCTTTCACCTTGAAACTTATTGGGGATGTCGATTTATCCTTAACCGCGAACAGTAGTGATTGGTGTTTCGGGTTATATCCTAAATGGGTGGTAGAGATTGCGTGGTTAGTATGAATGATTATTTCTTCATGGTCCTGGATATAGTCATGACAGTTTATGCGTTTTGTAATATTACCTTTTTGAGAAATCAAAGAGATACGTTCGGAGTCATCGAATACCCAGATAGAATCTACGCTATGAGCATATATTCCGGCTAATCGGGAGATCATATTAGGACCATCGTTGTATAACGTTACTTGTGATATTTTCTGCGTTGTTAAATTGATATAATCCAATGCATGCTCTTTATAATTATATCCGACAAGTATTTTTGCCGGATCATTATGTACAGCAGATGACAGATAGTATGATTTTAGTTGTAATATGTCAGAAGAGGGAAAACGAATATCCTTTTGCTGAATATCAATCAAATTCTTATCAAACTCTGTTGTCTTCTCTTTTTTCCCTGTACAGGATATCAATACAAGGCTGATGAATAAATAGTAAAGCTTAGAAAATTTCATAACTTAGTTTCAATAAAAAATAAGACGTTCAATCTGTTGTACTTGATAGTTTTGAATGGTCGTCCACATAAAACTGTCATTGTAGAGAGTGAATATTCGGTCGTTAGAAACCAAAGAATAATACAGGATTGTCATTTTCATCTTTGCATTCCGTCCGTAACTGATTAATTACATCTGATTTTATTTCTTGGTTTTCATTGAGATATTCAATTAACCAGGGCATGTCCATTGCATATATTACTTCTTTACCTGTCCTTCCGGTAGATTTATATATATTGGGTAATCCTTCCATTAATTTCGTATGGAGTGTAATTTTGTCTTTTTTTGTATCATATCTGGCAAAATAAAACTTTTCACCGTTCAAGGTGAAGAATAGATTATCATTGATAATGCTAAGGTCGCTTGGTCCGGGTATATATTTCTGTTGTTTTACTTTTTTCAGATATTCTCCCACGTTGCTAATTTCGTTAAGCCTTTGGGGGGTGTTTGCTCCTTTATCCTGGAAATCCAGGATGATATAGGGGAATAACTCTTTTTCAGTGCTGGTCGCAAGAAATATGGTATCTGAAAAAAGACAGGAAACGAGAACTTTATCATCGCTTATTGGGGTAAAGAAGTTGCTTGATGCGAAGAACTTACTTTTTACCGGTTTCTGAAAAAAGTCTTTATTTTCTGATGTTTCTGTCAGATAGCGAACATAATAGTCCGCTTTTGAGCGGCTACCGGAATCAAATAAAAGGAAATCATTTCCTATTGCTTCCAGTGCAAAGAAAGGTTCCTGCATCGATATCTTTCGGAGGAAGTTGCCCTCCAGGTCATATTCTTTAATATTACGATAAAAGTCGAGGACAAACAGGCTTCTTTTATTTGCGTTTAGGGAGATATCCGTTGGATAGATAATATTTTCCGGTCCTTCTCCTTTGTTCAACTTCCGGATGAACTTACCTTTATTATCAAATATATAGACGTTACCGTTGCCTAGGGAAGAAAGAATGTATAGCTTATCTTCAAATGGAATGACCTTATTTACATCTTCCAACAGACATTCATCTTTTGTTTCGAGTTTAACGAAACGAATATTTGTCAATGCCGGGCTGTCTGTTATAATAGATTTATCATCGGTGTTGATGGACAGGATAGTACCCTCTAGGTTTCCTGCTTCTTTTTGATTAATACAGGAACCAAAGAACAATAAAAGGCTAAATAAGATATGGGTCTGTTTCATAAGAAAGATTTGTTTGAACAAATATATTGAAGTTCCTGGTCAAAAGCAAATGAATGAACCAATCTATGTATGATTTGATAGGTAAGGTGTGGAAAAAAGTATCCTTACAAATTTTCGTTTGGCAATTATTGAATGAAAGAAACTCAATTGTCAAACGAAAAGAACATATATGTGTTTTATTCGTTTGATATATATCAAACGCAAATTTGAATAGGAAGTTTCAAAAAGATGTACAGTATATAATGCAAATTGGATTTTATTCTTTTTTTATTAACTCTATCTTCTGGAAACAGAGAGTATTATCATCATAATCTGGATTTTTAAAATGACTGCAACTTATGTATAATCCATCTTCTCTAATAAAATGGGCCGCTGGGACATAGGTGAATTCCGGAAATAACTTTTCCCCTGTTATATTGAGGTTCTTATCTAAAACCATTATGGAGAATTGTTTTTTTCCTGAACGGATTATTTCCAGCAGGTTGTCATCCGCGTCTACTTCTGTTTTAGGAAAAGCGAAACGGTAATAGACTTTTCTGTATTTATCATACACAATATCTTCATAAGTGGCTTCTTCACAACTGGCTCTAAGAATATTATTGAAATCAGTTGTATTGAGTCTGTTTATTTTGATTTGCGGTATATATTGACTTTTTGCTACTATCTGTTTGACTGTTTTGTGGTCGGGAGATACTTTATACAGTATATCATCATACAGAAAAGAATAGATAAAATTTTCTCCATCGAATATTCGTCTGTATTGATATCCGAATCCTGCATTGGTGCCGATGTCTTCCAGGGTAATCAAAGGGGGATATTTGAGAGGCGTTAATACTATATTCTTATTTACTGTGTCAATAATAGCTCCCATACTACTTTTTTTTAGCATGTTTTCACCATAGTTCCTATTTATATTTTGTGTTATTTGGAATTTGTTATCAACGAAATCTATTCCACCCATGGAGCTCATGGTTGTCGTAAGCGGTTCTCCGTTACTCGCTTTTGAAAAGTCAAATTTGCTGATAATATTGCCTTTACCGTCACTCTTATATAAAAGAGTCGTATATGGACTTACTAGATATATTTCATCCAAGTCTTTTACATAAAAACTGCCGATTTCTTTTACAATGCTGTTACTTCCTTCTGTGTTGTATTTTATTTTCTTATAAATACGCGCAGTTTCCAAATTGTAAAAATGAAGTTCCGGTTTTTGCCTGTTCGTAAAAACTATATATTCATTATTGGCTTTATTTTTGAAATAGGATATATTGCTGAGAGGAATATAGGTACTATCATCCAGATGAATTTTTATGTATTCATTTGCTATTTTCAAATCAAAGTGATCTTGTCTTTCCTTTCTATTTTGTTGATTACATGCGATAAATGCTGTCAGCACTCCGCACGAAAGTAATGTCCATTTATTCATAATCCGATAATTTTAAAAGAATTCTACAATGCAAGGATTGTCATCTATTTGACAAATAATTTCGTTACCATCTCTATCAGTATATTGTTTTTCATTCTCTAAAAGTTGATCCGGAGTTAAATAGAGTAGTAGGCTGTTTTCGCTGTCTCCTACGGTGATTGTGGAAACAAATGTGCCGTAAGAATATTCTGTGGAGGTTGCCTTTCCGTCTTTTTCTATTTTGGTTATATATTTTCTACCCGCATAACACGTTTGTAACCAGAGTGTTTCGTTAAGTGGTATTATGTTGTTGATGTAAGAGCTCTTATTTGCTTCTCTGATAAACTCCATTTCGTATGTATTATATAATTCCAGTAATTGTATATCGGAGAGGTAAACTTCGTTATTTGAAAAGAGACCTTTATTGAAGGTTTCTGTTTTGGAGTCGAAAGCAATATAGGTATTTGATATACCTAATTGAAAAAGATATTCGGAACCGTATTTCACAAATTGTACGGGTCTGAACATTAAATAGGGTATTTCTTTTTTGAGGTATTCGGATAGGATGTTTCCGTTTTTATCTGTCAGTGTCAAAGAATGATCGTTTTGTCCGGTTACCAGTAGGATATGGGAGTTGTCTAAGCGTTTGAATTTATGTATGATGAAAGGATAGCTGATTTTGTTCAAAAAAGTGCAATCATTTGCATCATAAATCTTTAGACTCTTATTGTCTGAAATCCAGATTTCAGTTTTTCCGTTTATTTCATACACATCAAAGTCTTCAATACGAAGATATTCTTCCGGACCTTGTCCCATTTTATTAAGTGAAGTAACAAATTTACCTTTCTCATTGAAGCACAAAATGGACTTTCCCGCTGAAGAAATATAATAATGACCGTTGAACTTTTTGATTTTGTTGATTTCACCAACCAAACTTTCCGGGGTTGTTTCCAGCGGTGTAATAGTATATTTATCGGTGAATAGATCTGTCCATTCGGGATGATCCTCTTGGGGAACAGTGAACTTTTCCAGCAGGGTGACTTGATGCTTCTTTTGATTACAGGAGCTTACGGAGAATAACCAGAGTAGGATGTAGAATAATATACTAGTGTTTTTCATATCTATTTTTTTATATCTATGGTTATTAGAATCCAGTTGCTATTATCTGTGGATAGAGACGGTAATATTTTTCGTATAGCCGGATAGTTGCATTTTATATTTTGATAGTGTTCTGCCAGATCTTTTTCCCAAACAAGTAAATAGAGTTTATCTTTATAAGATCCGACGAATGGATTGATAAACCTTGATTGGAATTGATCGAATAGCCGGTCAAAAGAATATAGTAAATGATCTTTGAGATTGATGAAACAGAAATCTTCCCGTTTACCTTTTAATTTAAAAAATAATTTACCGGATGCCTGGTAAAAACTGTAACGATTATGAATGTATGTACGTTTAGTGATAATTTCATGCATTTCATGATCTTCGAAACCTTTGTCTGATTTCAAGAAATCTCCGTGAAAATCAAGTGAATAGAGTGGATATAATTCTTTTTGTTGAAAGTTATAGGAGTAGATGGTGTCTATGCGGGGTGGAAAAATGAATATATTATTATTGGTATCTGTTGTATGTAAATTATATGGAGTATAAGGCCATTCGTTTTTCCCCTGCATTGGCATAAAAAGTTTATTGATGGATTTGAAATCAGTCAAAGCCATAAAGTGTCCTTCAATGTTACCGCGTTCGTTGCATGTTCCTCCTGAGTAAACTAAAAAATCATGTTTGTCGGTCGGAATAATATTAGCACAGGGGAAAGGCAAGGAGACTCTTTTGATCAATGTTCCATCCAGTTTGAACTTATTGATTATTTTGAAACGGCTAACTACCCATAATTCTTCCAATTCAGGAATAACACACATTGAATTGACCAGAAGTGCATCAGAAAAAGTGAGTTCCTTGATAAATGCGCCTGTGTTTTTGTAGATAGTCACACTTTTTCCTGCGATGGTACTTCCCATAAAGTATAGAAAATCTTTATGTTGTATCATATCTATACACTGTTCAAATAATTTGTTTTCTAATTTGGTGCAAGAAATATTCGTTACCAGACTATCAAAACAGATTGTTTGATAATGTGACATATCAATTCGGGTAACACCATTTTTCCCATTACAAAAGTATGAACAGGCAATGAAAAGAGTTAACAATATATTTGTCTTCATATTCTATTTATATATTACATATTGCAAATATATAAAATATTACGATATATTCGTAATTGTGTGATTGTTTATTTATTACGATTTTGTCGTTTTTATTGCGTGGGCACTTATATATTCCCGTTTGAAGTTAGTTTTATCCATCATAATGGATACTTTGTGTAAATATGCCCATTTCGTCAATTATAATTGATGGATTTGGAGAGGGCAGGTAGCTGTATAGTTTTTTTGACTATTCAATAATCCATCCAAATCCAGATAACCGAATTGTATCTCATCATCCATGCACAGAATGATCCGGTTATTTTCCCGGTCATAGCAGAAACTGGATATTTTATATTCAGTTTCCAGTGTTTGGATATAGTTGCCGTTGAAGTCGAAGACGAGTAGCTTGGTTGGGTAATAGGCATCCGTACGGTGGTCCCCTCCCGAATAACCTGCGATGATTTTGTTTCCACAGAAGACGGGTTGGCTGTAATGTGCTGTTTGCGTTGTTTCTTTTTCCCATTTAGGACCGTATATATTGTATTTTAAATTTCCGTTCAAGTCACAAATAGTCATTAGGTCGTAACGGGAATAACATTCGACATATAATCCATATTCAGGGGAGACATCTGCTGTGATACGCTTCTTTTTTATATCAGGGTGTTCGTATTTCATTGGCTGGATTTCTCCTGTCTGCATGTTCCATTTGGCAACAAGTGATTTGAAATCATTAGTGCCTATAGGCTCTATGATACGTCCGATACATAATGTGTCGTTTATATATCGGTACGTATCAGGAAATAACCCGATTTTTATATCGGCTTTTATATTCGGGATATAGAATGGATTTGCCAGAACGCTGTCCAGGTTATAACTGAATATCTTTTGTTTGCCATGATCCGAGACATAAAATGTACGCTGGGCTTCGTCAATACCTACATGTCCCGGTATGGTAATTTCACCAGGACCTTGTCCTTTATAAGCTGTGCTGGTGATATAATGGAAGTCATTCTTATCAAATAGATGAATAAAGCGGTCGTATGAACTGTGATCGACTATAATTAGATATTTGTCAATAAGATAAGGTCGGGTAACCCGTCCAATCAGTACATCTTCGATCATTATCTCTTTTACCTTATCTTTTACGGAGATTACATTATCCCGTCTATTCTGGTATATTTCCGTATCTGTGTTTGAGGTGCAGCTCAAGCATAGTACGATCAATAATAAGAGGGAGACCTTATAGGGATTAAATAAGCAAGCAGCTGTGTTCATAACTGTTCTATTTGATATTAATTGTTTTAGAGTTCTATTAAATCCATTCTTCTGAAACTTAAAACATTTTCATTGAATTCCGGATTCTGGAAATTGTTGTCGGAAATATACAAGCCATCTTTGAGGATGAAGAACATCACTGGGATGTAGATATTTTCGGGGAATAATGTTTCTCCGATCACCTTAAAATCCTTATCTAAAATCATGATAGAAAATTTTTTTCCGGTTTTCATCAGGTCGGTAATATTCTCGTTGGGGCTTACCTCGCATGCCGGCTGGAAGAAGCGGTAATAGACTTTTCGGTATTTATCATAAATGATATTTCCGTATGAAGCGTTTTCGATAGATTCTTTCCGTATTGTTTTAATGTCGGGAGCAGTATGATTTTTAGGAGAACCGTTTATATATCGGCTTTTGCATGGATATTCTTTGAATGTCTTGTTGTCGTTGGTGACATGAATAGAGTTACTGATGAAAAAGGAATAGACAAAATTTGTTCCGTCATAGTCTCTGCTGCATGTGAAGATACCGTTTTCATTTTTTGCTTCCCACAATCTGGGATAGGTAAGTGGCAGAGTTTTCGTTTGTTTGGTCTGCATATTGACTTTTATACATAATGGATATTTCTCAAGATCGTCTCCGTTATAATGTTTGTCGGAAAACTTTAAAGCCTGATATAAATAGATAGAGGAATCCTGTAGGATCATAGGTGCGTAAACTTTGGACGTAGGAGGATGGGCAAGAGCCGTTTGAGTGTCGGTTATCAAGTCATATTTATCCAGAATTTTTCCGGATTTATTAATCTTGGATATTTTGAATTGATTAAATATCAGGATATTGTCGAGATCGATAACTGTGTGACCGATGAAGCGTCCGACTGCATCGGGACCTTCCATGGCTATTTTGATCTTGTGGGATAGTTTGCAGGAATCGAGCCGATAAAAGTTTAGTTCATTGGTTTGTTCATTTTCATAACTCAGATAGGGAATCCCTTCAGGAGTAATGTAAGAAAACATGGACATGCTATAGCAACTTGTATTATCATCTATCGGGATGACGATACGTTTTTCTCCCGGTTGGAGTGAATAGGAATTACTTTTGTTTGTATTTTCGTGGCAGGAAGAAAGCACAATACATATTGTATGGATTAGCAACAGGTATTTTAATATGTTTTTCATACAAGTCCCGATTTAGAATGTTTGATATTGTAAATATAGAGATAATTACGAGATGTTCGTAGTTTTGACGGGGGATTCTGATTTTTTAAGAACTGTTTTGAATTTATAATATGGTTAACTATTTATCAGATAGTTCAATTTTTTCTTACATCTGAGTCAAATAATCCCTTTCTCCGTTTGGAATAAATAAAATATTGCCTACATTTGTCCCGTTACCTGTTATTAGGTAATAAACAACTAAAACTATTGACTTATGGAAAAGTATGTGAACATCATGCTCGACAAGGCTTTTAAAACCGTGTTTGGTGAAAAGCAAGTAGCAATCGACTTTATCAATGCCACGCTCGAGGGCGAACGTCAGGTGAAAGACCTGACCTATCTCGATAAAGAAATCCAACCGGAAGTAATAGAACAGCGCACGGTGATCTTCGACCTCCTTTGTGAAGATGTGGACGGGAGTAAATTTATACTCGAAATGCAGAATTGTCCCCAACATTATTTCTTTAACCGCGGATTTTATTACATTTGTCGACTAGTCTCCCGTCAGGGAGAGAGCGGAGCTGACTGGAAGTATAGTTTGCTTCCGGTATATGGCATCTACCTGTTGAACTTTAGTCTGCCAGAATTTCAGAGTTGGCGCACCGATGTGGTGCTGGCCAATGAGGCGACAGGTAAAACTTTTGGCGAGGTCAAACTGAAACAGATTTATCTGTCGTTCGATCTGTTCAATCTAAGAGAAGAGGAATGCAAAACGCCTCTGGAGAATATGGTTTATATATTGAAGAATATGAATTTATTTGATATGTCTCCGTTTAAGGAGAAAAACGATGCCTTCAAGCGCCTGCTCGACGTGGCAAACCTGAATGCAATGACTCCTCACGAACGGGCAGTTTACGATGAGAACCTGAAGATTTATCGCGACTGGCGCAATACACTGGAATATGCGGTGGAAGAGGCTGAAATGAAAGGTTTGAAAAAAGGAAAAGCAGAAGAACAACGCCAGATTGCTGCAAATTTTAAAAAGCAGGGAGTTAATGTCGAAACGATCGCTCAATGTACCGGTCTGTCTGTCGAAGAAATAGATGAATTGTAGTTTATTTATGCGATATTGAATCAACAAAGTGCTCCGAATCCTCGGAACATTTTGTTGATTGCTTGTTTTAGTTATTATCAGTTTTGAACTATTGCAATGCTGATCTGTGTCATCTGTGCGCCATTGCTTTATATTTGTGGCTTGAATATAACTAGTTGAAAAGCTTCAAAGTCTTTATTTTCATCCAGTAGGTTGTCTTCAGTAATAAACAGGCCATTATCCAAGACTCCCCAACTGTTATAATGGGTGTATATGTTATTTTCCAATTTGGTTTCGGAAGTGATGCGGAAGTTTTTATCGAAGCTGGTTAGGTATAATTCCTTGCTGTCACATAAGGTTCTAAAAGGAGTGGTAGAGACGTTCTCTGTTTTGTCGAGATGCAGTCGGTAATAGATGTTTTTATAAGGATCATACTGGATTTCAAAGAAATGAATATTTTCTATGTGATGCTTACTGGCATCTTTCATATCGTAAGGCATGGTTAACTCAGACGCCAGGTTGGGTGTGTATCGGCTCTTTCCTCCAAAAGCTGTTTCTTTGCCGGTCTCGATGTCGATCCGGTATATATTCGAACTGATAGGGAAATTATATAAGATATCCTGATCGGTATAAGTGACATTCGGGAATTGTTTGAATCCGAATCTTTTTCCGGCGAATTTTTCTGTTTCAGATCCTTTTAGTTCAAAGGTTTTGAATGTGCCTGAATTGAGGGAATACTCATAAACGATATAGGTGGCGCTCTCTTCTGTGGGGGTAACGGTCAGGTAGAAAACTGAGTTTCTTTGCGGGTGGTAGAATAATTTGATTGTCGCCATAGAGAAATTAGTCTCGACCATGATGAATCCCCCTTCCGGAAACGGGAGTTCATATTTCCCTTTCACTTCTCCTTCGTTGTTAACCAGATACAGGAATCCCTGGCTGTAAAGCCATAAGCTGTCTTCTTGATGAACATATAGTCCGGATACATTTTTTAGAATTCCGTTTTCTCCTTCCTTATTCAATGGGAGATGCGATATGCTCTGGTCGTTGAGATTGAAAATATCCAGCGAGTGCATGGGACTGTTGTAAGCATAAACTAAATTGTTTTCATTTTCCTGAAAGCACGAAATGACTTGATATGAAGTCAAGGTCTTATCATCTATCGGTATATTAATCTCTTCTTTTTCAAAAGAAATCGCTTTACCATATTGTGATTCGATTAATCCGTCTTGTGATTTTGCACAAGACAAAAACAGGCATATAAGGAGGAAACTTGTTAGTATTTCTTTCATGTTTGTTTTTGTGGTAAATATAATTCTTTTCTGATTATAAATTCTTGTAAATTATCTATTAGTCACCCTGATTGTTGTCGGTAAATCGGTTCAGCAGTTGGTGCTTCGCCGGGTTTTTCACCGTTATTGAACGATATTTCCTTCCATGAAAACATTTTCGCAATCCTGTGTCTTTATCAGATTCGATATTTCGGCAGGAGTTGGCGACAGGAACAGGTTGTCCGTGATTTTTAATCCGTCGACTGATTTGGCGAAGATAGCGTTTGTGCCTGTCAATTGGAAACGGTTGTTCGTTATGGCGATGTTGCGGTGAACATAGCCTTCGTTGCGGTCGTTTTCCGGAGAAATGAGGATGACCGGTCCGCCGCATTCCATGAAATTGTTGTTGCGGATGGTTACATCGCGTACCATACCTGATTCGAACCAACTGCGGGCATCGTCGGCTATCAGGATACCACTCATTTGCATACGGAAGAAGGTGTTGTTCTCTATCAATACCTTGCGACGGGTGGAAACAAGAATTCCGCGTGTCGGTATGCGGGCAAAATAGTTATTGCGAATGAGGACTTCCGGTGTATAGGTTACGTTTTCAACGACCAGTTCTTTTTTATCCCGGATCGTTTGAGGGATATTCCTGTCGAGGGTTATGAGTATTTCCCGTTCGTTTTTCATTTCCGCCTTTTTTACCTTTGCCGGTGCAAGGCTCATCAGCGAATGGGCATCGATAAATTCGATCTGGTTGCCGGGAAGGAACGATTGGAAGCCATATGTCTGCGGGTGCATGTATTTTACTGATACCTGGTTGGGGGCCGGGTAGCCGGTGACAGCCAGGTGGGTTCCGTGTATATTGATTGGATCGTCGTGCGCTCCGAGGAAACGGGAGTTTTCGATCGTGATCTTACCTTTGCAGCCTGACATCTGTACGAAATCGGCAAAACCGGCACAGGTACGTCCGCTTCCGGCCTCCGGTTCGAATGTCAGATTCCGGTAAGTGATATTTTCTGTCATTTGCCCGACAATTCCGAAGTTACCCAGGAATGCCAGATGTACTCCTTCCAGTGTGACGTTTTTACTGTATTGGATAAGTCCGCAAGCCTGGTCACGGATACCGTCACGCATCTGGAATACCGTACCTTGTTTGGCCTGTGGCGGGGTGTCATATACGAAACGGAGTAGGTTGGTGTCCAGCTCTATTGCCTTGCGAAGGCCGGAAAGCGGCGACCAGCTACGCCAGGTTATATCTTTTTCTTTGTCATAGCTTTGGGCGATACCTCCGGATAGTTCCCAGTTGTCACCGACAAAAGCAAAATGCCCGTCTTTAACAGTGTAGCGTGATTGCGGGTGGATGCGTACGGTCATAAAGTTTTCGCCTACTTCCGTAACGGTCAGTTCCGGGACGGTGGGGTCGGAAGCTGTAACGGTAAAGTCCCGTAGAGTGATATTTTCGCACTGGTCGATTACGAAGCTGGTCATTTCGCCATGGGTGACGAAGCGGGCTCCCTGACCGTCTATTGTCACGTTTTTCAGGTCTTTCAACCACAAACCGATATGTTTTGTCTGATCGGGGTTTTCTTTTTCGGAGGCTGTATTGGAGATATGGTAAAGGATCTGTGACGAACTTTCGCGATGGAGGTTATAATCTGCATTTTGCAGTTTGATGACAACCGCTTTCCCGTTATAACTCCGGGCCTGTTCGATTGCAGCCTGGATTTTCTTTGTCATATCTCCGTTTTCCGGGGCAATCCGGATTACATGTTGTGCGTTTGCTATGAATCCCGAAAAGAGACATAGTGCAATAAGGATCGTTTTTTTCATATGTAAATAAATTGCGCTCCCTATCTCAAGAGAGCCGTTTAAACCATTAATAAATTGATTTTTTTAGAGTTCAGACAAAACAAAAGAGAGCACTTGTATAGATACAAATGCGGTTGGCTATTATCTTTGGGCATT